>Ga0209598_10000955_pt1 | contig 23459 bp, 16 predicted proteins | sample M_140807_EF_Meta_FD_187317 | JGI IMG/M metagenome (GOLD analysis project Ga0209598, IMG submission 187317) | Freshwater microbial communities from Lake Montjoie, Canada to study carbon cycling - M_140807_EF_MetaG (SPAdes) (version 2) | ecosystem: Environmental > Aquatic > Freshwater > Lake...
CCCTTCACCAACGCGGCACCTGGCGGATGGTCCTGGACCCCCTTGAGCGGAGGAGTTCCCGACGCGGACGATACCCCAGGTGCGATGCTCGCCCTGAAGGCTTTTTACGACCAAGGACATTCCGAGGCAAAATCTGGTGAGCAAAATCGCCAAACCGAACTTGGCCAAACCGAACTCGCTCGACAAGCTTTGGCTGGAGCTCTCTGGCTCATGGACTTGCAGAATCGCGATGGAGGCATTCCGACGTTTTGCCGAGGTTGGGGCACGTTGCCTTTCGACCGATCCAACCCGGACATCACGGCCCATGCGATCCGAGCTTGGCTATCGTGGTACGAATTCGCCGATGCAAAAATGCAAATCCGCATGCGAAACGCGATTCTCCAGGCGATGCGATTTTTAAAGCAACGTCAGCGCACGAATGGAGCTTGGGTCCCTCTTTGGTTTGGCAATCAATACGTTCAAGACGAGGAAAACCTCACGTATGGGACCAGCCGAGTGCTCATGGCTTGGCTTGCCGCTAGCGAGAAACCGTGGCTTGCGCAATCCACCGAATTAGAAATCCAAAAACGCGTTGAGATGGCAGCAAAGTGGTTGGTCAGGGCCCAGCAGGCCGATGGGAGCTGGACCGGAGCCGATCAAGACTCCCTGCAGAGCGCCTACAAGGGCCTCGAGCCTAGCTCGATCGGTTCGATCGAGGAGACGGCGATTGCCGTCGAAGCCTTGGCCGATCTTTGCCAACATGCGACCGGATCGCCTGCGGATACTGGTATGGATCCAATCCTCGTTTTCGATTGCCGACAAGCCATGTTTCGCGGAGTGGCTTGGATCCATCAACACACGGCAGAAGGAACTCAGTTCCCAGCGAGTCCCATCGGGTTTTACTTTGCCAAGCTTTGGTACTATGAAAAGCATTATCCGATATGCTACAGTGTGGCAGCCTTGGAACGTGTCGCCAAACTGATGCGGGTTAAAGCATGAGTCCTGTGTACCTCGATTGCAACGCGTCGAATCCGATCGAGCCGAGGGTCTTGCAAGCGATCCTCGAAGCGTATCGATCCCTGCAGGGAAACGCAGGGAGCCCGCACTTGCATGGCCAAAACGCTAAGAGTGCGGTTCACATCGCTCGCGACCAGATCGGTCGTACTGTGGGTGCTAAACGCAACGAGGTCTTTTTTACTAGCGGAGCAACCGAGAGCAACAACCTAGCAATTCTAGGCCTAGCCGAGCACGGTCGCAGGACCGGCAAGATGCACATCGTCAGCTCGGCGATCGAGCACAAGGCGGTCCTGGAGCCTTTGCAGCGGATGCAAGACTGGGGTTTCGACGTGACCTTGATCAAGCCCCAGAGCACCGGCCGCATCTGCAGCCAGGAAATGATCGACGCGATTCGCACCGAGACACTGCTGGTGAGCTTGATGCATGTCAACAATGAAACCGGGGTGATCCAACCGATCGAACGGCTCGGCCAAGCGGCCCAAGAGAAAGGGGTGTGGATGCATGTCGATGCAGCCCAAGGCTTTGGTAGGGATCTCGAGCAACTAAGACATCCGGGCATCACATCGATGAGTGTCAGCGGCCACAAAGTATTCGGGCCTCAGGGGATTGGAGCGTTGATCGTTCGCAGGAACCGAAACGAATCGGCTGTCTTGCAACCGGTCATGGTTGGTGGTGGTCAGGAGTTGGGACTGCGATCAGGAACCTTACCGGTCCCCTTGATCGTAGGATTTGGCTTAGCCGCCGAGCTTGCGCTCTCCGAGCATGCACTGCGTCAAGAAGCTTGCGAGCGGCTCGGAGCGATCGTATCTCAGTGGGCCGTTTCGCACGGGGCTCGGGTCCATGGAGCGGCCGAGCATAGACTCGCGCATGTGCTCAACGTGTCGTTTCCACATTGGGACGCAGACGATCTGCTCGAATCGCTGAGCGAGCATATTTCGATTTCCGATGGGGCCGCTTGCACCAGCGTTTGTGCTACGGCAAGCCACGTGCTGTCGGCGATGGGACTCAGCGAACCACACTTAAGTGGCGCGGTGCGATTGTCCTGGAGCCATCTGACCGACGCCGATTCTCTGCGGATCGCGCTGGAGAGTGCCAGCCGCATCATCGAGGCGAGGCAAGGCCACCACCCGGCTTCACGCCGGTGGGGCCATGACTCCTAGCTACGACATTAAGGTAGCTGGAAGTTACGCCTCCACCGGACGAGTCCGGTGGTAGGCTCCGAGCGCGCCTGTGATGATGTGGAGCGAATTAGGACTTAGGTCTTATGCGTTTCTTTTTCTTGTTTCTTCGAAGCCACCAGGCGATGGCCGCAGAGCCCACGAGCGCCATGCTGCCTGGCTCGGGGACCGCAGAGAACTCGATTCGGTCCATCGCAAAGTAAGCGGGGGTATTCATACCGAATTGGCCGTTGTCGCTTGAGCTCAGCGCAAACTTGAGCGAATCGATCGCCCCCAAATTCGAAACGTTCACGCGATTCCACGCGTCGACAATGTAGTCTTTAGAGTTGTTCTCGAAGCGGTAATCGGCCAAGTAGAATTCGACCGTACCGGTCGACGCGCTACCGCGGAAACCTTGGATCTCAAGCTTAAAAAAATCTGCGTCGATGCCTGAGTCCCCTCCAAACTTCTTGGAAAACTGATCTCCATCGCGCATTGAAAAGTAAGCATACGCCGTATTCGTAATATCGATCGAGGACAATTGGACTTGGGCGCCAAACGTGACGACCGCATCACCGGAGAAAGAGTTGTAGAGAATCGCGTAGTGTTCGGAGCCCTCCGAGCCAGTCCCGGGCTTGGACGCGTATTGGTTTTCATAACCAGAGACGTTACCCGCATTGACACGCGAGTAAGAGACCCCAGACCAGTAGCCATAATTGTATTGGCTATCGAAGGTGTAGGAGTTTGAGAAGTGAACACCGCCGTTGCTCCAGCCTTGGCTGTTGGTGGTGTTATTTCCCAGATCGCCGTTGTAGTAGCGTCCGCTGGAGCCTTGGGAATAGAGCGTACTGCCTTCGAAGCCGACGATGTCGGCTTGTGCGAATGATCCGAGTAAAGCGATCGCTAGAAGCGTGCGGATGGGAAAACGCATGGGGAAAAACCGTTCGTGTGTGAAAAAGTGTGCACGAAATGGGTCCATGGAGGCCCGTACACGTTCATACAGATCCAACTGGGCATCCCATTGGGATTTTCACCGCAACCACCTCAAACCCGGGAGGCAACTGGCTACGATTTCGCGTGGTAGGTCTTCTGACTTGCCGTCTTCCACACCCTCACTGCCTTCTCAGCCGTTCGATCCGCATTGCGTTTTGCGGTCGTAACCAATGGCACTCTTCACTTTGAAAGAAATCAACAGAAGGAGGATATGTTGCTGCGAATTTTTTACGATTCGCAGTGACGACTTACAGCGGCCGGTCCGTCCCGGATTTTCACCGGAGTTCCCTGTTGCCCTGACAGCTTGATTGCCGCAGGTCACCACTCGCAAAGTTCGACGAAGTAAACTTACTCGAAGCACAGGGCAAGTCAACCTGGAATAATTCATTTATCCAGCATCTCTGGGGCATCTGGCGGCTTGGGTTGCAAGTCGACTTGAATGCTCACCGAATCAAACACCACGACGGCCAACTGCTCAATTTGCCGCCATCGCTTGATGGCTCGCTCGGTTTCTTTTTGCCGAGCCGCATACATTCGGGCCATCTGGGCCGAGTTGGCTTGGCCAGCCCCGGCGGTCCCAGGAGCTGAAAACCTCCACTGATCGACGGTGCTTCGCAACCAAACGTCGTACTGGCCCAAACGTCTCAAAACCATCTCAGGATCTTTGGGCTCGAGCGGTACTCTGGGCCCACCGGCCTGGGATGGGATTTGGACCGAGTAAGCCACCTGCCAGCGCGAGGCGGGTTTGCTTTGTACCATCAAGACCAGTTCGGCCTCCAAATCGTCCATGCTGATTCGCCACTGGCCTGTCGATTCACCGACGAGTTCTTGTGCCAACGCACCGTTGATGTGGAGCTTGTCCTCGAGCCCCTTATCGAGATTCAACGTAAAAATTCCTTTCGCCTTTTTGGTCGAGAACCCTCGGCCAACTCGAAACTCCTTCTTTTGGAAGGATTGTGAGATGACCAACTTGGTCGGCTCCTGCTCAGGCTCTGCTTGCGCCGGGGCCGGCAAATCCTCTGCCTTCTGGTCCGGTTGGGGATCTTGTGCCTGCTGGGCAGGCATCAGGGCACTTGCTAATGAAACGTTCAACTCCAAAGACTCACGGACCAGAGTGTCAATGCTCTTGGGCTGATCATCGACGAGCATGGCCGAGGGGTCTTGGGAATCACTCAGTTCGGTTCGAGCCAGTTCAAGCTCCTCGTGCTGGCTGATGGGTTCGACTCGCATGCGTTCTGAGGCTGCACTGTTGGATGAGCCTGTCGCTATCTGCGGCTCGGATTGAGATCGAGATTGAGGTCGAGGCAGCCAACCAAACGCGACCGATCCGAGGAGGATCGCAAGCAGAGCAAATCCGATCCAAAGCTTTGAACTGGTGGGCTTGGCAGTAGTGTTAGGCTTGGCAGTTTTAGGCTTTGCGATGTTAGGCTTGGCGATGCCCCCTTCCCTGCTTGGGACCGATGGCTTGAGTTCATGCAGAGGTAGGAGCAACCCGGATTTTGAAACCAGTAAGCGGTGGGCCACGTCGGGCAAGTGGTCTTCGAGCTTCGAGTCCGATGGGACGAAGTTCCACAGCGCAAGCTGTCTTTTCCAGTCCTCGAAGATGGGGCTTGGCGGCTGTCCGAGACGTTCGAGGACCTGGGCGAGTAGTTCCCATTGGCCGGGTTGCCAGGCCATCCAGGGTGGATCGGACAGGGCCGCTGCTGGGATGAGTGCCATGGGAGTCGGCTCGCAGAATGGGGTCAGTTCGGGGGCGAGTTGTGCGAGCTGTGTTGGGCTGGCCGACGGGGATAGCGTTGCTTGAGGGTTGAGAATTTTTCGGAAGACATCCCAGCCGGTTTTGGAAATACTTAGCTCAAAATCGCTGTCGTTTTGCAAAAGTTGTTCGGGCTGCAAAAGGGCCGTCGGGGCCGGGAGAATCAACCAAACTTCTTCTGATGGGTGATCGGTCTTGGACGCACAAACAGCACCCGCGGGCCAATCCCACCCTAGTGGATTGCAAGCCGGGTTTCCAAAGGCTTGGATGTTCCAGCCATCGACGTTCGAGTGTCGGCTCGAGTGATTGTCGAGGTCGTCGGCAAGCCGGGGCGAATGCCCAGTGCTTTTGAGCCAACGTTCCAGTGGGATTGGGAAGTATTGCATGGCTTGGGCAAGCGCTTCGGTAATTGACGGTTATACCTAGCAGGCTTAAACTTTCGGGCTTGAGTCACAGGAGCGTTTTACGGTGGATGGAAACCTAAAGACCCCTTCTATTTAGCACTATTTTTTCGGAGCCTCGGGTTCAACTATGGCAAGCAAACTGATCTATTTCTTTGGTAAATCGAAAACCGACGGCGGCGGGGACATGAAGGCCCTGTTGGGGGGCAAGGGAGCCAACCTAGCTCAGATGACCAAGATTGGACTACCAGTTCCTTCGGGCTTTACGATCACGACCGAGGTTTGCGTCAACTATTACAAGAACGGTCGTAAGTATCCAGCGGAGCTGTCCGGCGAGCTAGAAAAAGCGGTCAAGTGGCTCGAGAAAGAGACTGGCAAAAAGTTCGGGGATATCAAAAATCCGCTGCTCGTTTCGGTCCGTTCGGGGGCGCGAGATTCTATGCCCGGCATGATGGACACTATTTTGAACCTGGGGCTCAACGATGCGGCCACCGAGGGGCTAGCCAATGCGACCAAGAACCCTCGCTTTGCGTGGGACTCCTACCGCCGCTTCATCCAAATGTACGGCGATGTGGTCATGGGTATTCAGAAGAAGAACGAGAACGATCACGAGCCGTTCGAAGAAGTCATGGATGGTCTGAAGCGTGAGGTGAAAGTCAAAGAAGACACCGAGCTGACCGCCGAGCATCTTCAGGAGTTGGTCAAGCGATACAAGAAGCTGATCAAGGAGTGGACCGGCAAGGCCTTCCCTAACGAGCCGATGAAGCAACTCGAAGGAGCCGTCCAAGCGGTCTTTGGCTCGTGGATGAACGAGAGAGCGATACTTTATCGTCAAAAGTACCGAATCCCCGACGAGTGGGGTACGGCCGTCAACATCCAGAGCATGGTCTTTGGAAATATGGGTGAGGACTGCGCCACGGGTGTTGCCTTTACTCGCGACCCTGCCAACGGTGAGAACGTCTTCTACGGTGAATACTTGGTTAACGCCCAAGGTGAAGACGTTGTGGCCGGTGTTCGAACCCCGCTGAAGATTTCGGACATGGCCAAGGACAAGATCCTCGGACCAGCTCACAAGGAGCTTGTGGAAATTCGCAAGACTCTAGAAAGAAACTTTGGGGACGTCCAAGACTTTGAATTCACGATCGAGAACAAGAAGCTCTACATGCTTCAAACGCGGAACGGCAAGCGGACCGCGTTGGCGTATGTCAAGATCGCTCACGACATGGTCAAAGAAAAGCTCATGACCCCTGAGCATGCGATCAAGTCCGGGGATCCAGAAGCTCTGAACCAACTGCTCCAGCCGATCTTCGATATCAAGGCTTATGACAAGGCCAAGAAGGATGGTCGGTTGTTGGCCGTCGGATTGCCTGCCGGACCAGGTGCTGCATCGGGCGCCGTGGTCTTCACCGCTGGAAAAGCCGAAGAGCTTGCCGCCAAAGGCCAACACGTCGTCTTGGCACGTATCGAAACCAGCCCCGAAGACCTTCGCGGAATGATCGCCGCCGACGGGATCCTCACCGCACGCGGTGGTGTATCGAGCCACGCTGCACTGGTGGCTCGGCAGATGGGCAAGGTCTGTGTGGCCGGTGCCGGCGACATCGAGATCGACTATCACAAGGGCGTTCTGAGATGCAAAGGAGTCACCCTCAAGGAAGGCGATCCGATCAGCATCAACGGGACGACCGGCGAAGTCTTCCACGGCAAGATCGACACGGCCGACAGCGAGCTCAAGCAAGTCTTGGTTGGCAAGACCCTCAAGCCCAAGGACTCGAAGGTATTCCAGTACTACGACTTCATCATGAAGCTCGCCGACAAGTATCGCACGTTGGGGCTGCGTACCAACGCCGACCAACCCGACCAAGTGCTCAATGCAGTCGCGTTTGGAGCCGAGGGGATCGGCCTGTGCCGTACCGAGCACATGTTCTTCGAAGGGGACCGGATCATCGCCGTTCGGCAAATGATCTTGGCCAAGTCCGAGGACGCTCGAAAGAGTGCTCTGGCAACGCTTTTGCCTTATCAGCAAAAGGACTTCGAAGGGATTTTCAGAGCCCTCGATGGCCTGCCTGCGTGCGTCCGTTTGCTCGATCCACCCTTGCATGAATTCCTGCCTCAATCGGACAACAAGAAGGGGCAGGAAGAAGTCGCCAAGCAACTCGGCACAACGGTTGCTGAAGTGGCCAAAATGGTCAATGAACTCCATGAGTTCAACCCCATGCTCGGCTTCCGCGGTTGCCGGCTAGGGATCATTCGACCAGAGATCACCGAGATGCAAGCACGGGCGATTTTCCAAGCTGCCGTAACGGTGCTCAAGGAGGGCGTGAAGGTCAAGCCAGAGGTGATGGTTCCGCTGGTTGGGTTCAAGCGAGAGCTCGATCTGCAAGTCGAGATCGTCCATCGTGTCGCGGCCGAGGTGATGAAGGCGACGGGCAAGAAGTTCGCTTACAGCGTCGGAACGATGATCGAAGTCCCACGTGGGGCGATCACCGCAGATGAGATTGCTGAGACCGCCGAGTTCTTCTCGTTTGGTACCAACGACTTGACCCAGACGGCGCTGGGCATGAGCCGCGACGACTCCGGCTCGTTCTTGCCAGCCTACCAAGGTCTCGACATCATCAAGGCCAACCCATTTGCATCGATCGATCGCGGCGGGGTAGGACAACTGATGAAGATCGGCGTCGAGAAGGGCCGGTTGACACGCAACGATTTGAAGATTGGGATTTGCGGAGAGCACGGTGGGGACCCAAGTTCCGTCGAGTTCTGCCACATCATTGGCTTGAACTACGTCAGTTGCAGTCCGTTCCGCGTTCCGATCGCACGATTGGCGGCAGCCCAAGCTGCGTTGCGCCATCCTGCCAAAGCTTCGGTAGCCAAGGTGGTTAAGGATACCAAGCCGGCCAAGGGAGCGACGAAATCCAAGACGGTTTCGAAGCGTTAGAGAGGCTTTTGCCGGTAGATCTATGTCGCTGACGCGACGTACAAATCCTTGCGGAGCGGTTGTTTTCAACCGCTCCGCTTCTTTTTTGACTGGATTGACGGTGTTGACTGGATTGACTGTGTTGAGAGCGGACAGAATGGACACTGTCAACGAGGTCAACAACGTACCCCGTCAATCCAGTCAATCCAGTCAATCCAGTCAACACTGTCCAAAGCCCAACGCGCCCGCCGTAGGCGGGTGGAAAAACCCGGGGACAGTCCCCTCGCGATGGGGTAGCGTCCATCCACAAACGGGTCGCAGCCCCATATTACGGGCCGACGAGGCGTAGCTCGTTTCTTCAAAGCCCAGACGCAGTTTCCTGGCGGGCTTGGTTAAATCGCCCAACCGCTGGCGCTGGTCGGCTCATGGGTTAGGGATGGAAACGTTCGACCAACCGTAACAAAGAATCGATGGACGCAGGACGTTTGGCGTAGACTTTCTACGCCAAACGGTGTATCTTTGAGTGGAAAGTGAGGCCATTTATGATCGTTAATCTGTCAATCGAAAACTTCAAATCCTTCCGCGAGAAATGCGTCGTAAGCTTCTCTGCCGGCACTGCTTCCCGTCTTTCCGGGAACCTTCTTCGACAAAAGAATGGCGAACGGGTTGTAAAGTCGATGGGCCTTTATGGCCCAAACGCTTCCGGCAAAACCTCGATACTCGATGCTCTGTATGCGTTGAAGACCTTCGTGCTTTTTAGTAGCCAGGAGCAGAAGCCGACCTCCAAAATTCCATTTTTCGAGCCTTTTGTGTTGGAAAAGACATCGTCGAGCGGCCCTTCGACCATTGATTTAACAGTCGATTTGGATGGCGATCGTTACACCCTTGAAGTGTCTGCAACGCCATCGCGTGTCTACAAGGAACGATTGATGGTGCAGCGTCTTACCAAGCAACCAAGTCGGAAAAGTGCAAAGAGCACTTTGATTGATCGCACTTGGGCTCAAGATAGCCAGACCTATGTTACCACCCTACACAAGGATCTAGGGCCAGAACTTACTCGTACTGCGGCTATTGAGCAGACGACTCAAAATCGCCTTCTGCTAGGTAAGCTCGCGTCGTTGAATAGCCAGGTAGCCGGTCTTTTGATCCAGTGGTTTGATGAGGACTTGGATTTCTACGACATGCATCGAAATCCAAACGCTGAATCGGTCATGTTGACTCAGACCGCAAGACTTCTCAGGGATGACAACGAATTTTCGGCGTTGATCGTACAATTCATGAAAGACGCTGATATCGGCATTCAAGATCTACAAATTGCCGACGAAAAAACACTAAAGGCCGAGGTCTCGGAGCGAGATAACAAACTTGAGGTCAAAGAAAGTGTTGTACCAGGAATATCATTCAGGCATTCGTCGTATGATGGATCCGAAGTGTTTTTCCCAAGACACAAAGAATCTTCGGGAACTCTCCGATTCGTAGCTTTGCTAGTCGCGATACTCAAGCCCAGTACGCGTCGTCGATTCGTCTGTATAGACGAACTTAGCGCTAGCATGCACCCGGAATTAGTTTGTCGATTAATCCGAATCGTTCATAGCGGCGTTTTCAATCGACTGGGTAATCAAGTGATGTTTACCACTCACGATACACATTTGATCGAACCAACAGAACTCCTTCGGCGTGATCAAATCACTCTGTGCAACAAAGATCGATTTGGACGTTCCTCCTTAAGGAGGCTGGACGAATTCCAGGATTCGGCGAGATCGGACGCGAATCTTCAAAAACAGTACCTTCAGGGACGATTTGGAGGCACGCCACAATTTGGTGTTACGCTCGAAGATGTACCGGTGGACGACAAACCGCTAGAGGTGTGCTCTTGAGTCGTTCCAATCCGAAGCGGCGCATTCTCATTGTCGGTGAGGGACGCGAGACAGAATACAATTACTTTGTCGGATTTCGAAACGCGTTCGAAAGCGAACTCGCCGACTCAGCTGTATCGATAGTCGTTAGACGTGGCAAAGGTGGTGACGCTCGCGCCATCGTCAAGACGGCGATCGAAGAGGCAAGAAAATTCGAGCCGAATCGTGGCCGAGGCGACCGCGTTTTTTTGTTGCTCGATACTGAAGGAGTTCGACGCGCCCCAGAATTGGTTCCTGCTGAAGCGTTAGCTAGACAAAAGAACATCCAGATCGTCTATTCTTCACCAGCCTTTGAGTACTGGGTTCTATGCCACTTCCATAGTATTCCCAGAGGATACTTCAACGATTGTTCTGCGGTCATAACCGAGCTTGATAAGCATTGGGAAAGCGTTTGCAACTCCCAATACGACAAAGCTGATAAAGAGTTATTTGAGCGTTTATCGCCGAGGCTACCCATTGCGCGCTCACAGGGCTTAGACGTCGATTTGTGGCACACGAGAATTGGTGTTAGTGCCGCCAAATCAAATCCTTCTAGTCAAGTTTACGAGCTTATAGCGCGATTAGTAGGAGTTCGATCCAACGAAAGATGCCCCATTGATGGTGAGTGGAAGCCGCTTGGCAGCACCAGCATTGATATTTTTTCCAAAGGTGACGTAATGCCTGTCGTAAATAACGAGATTGTTGTTTGGCAGTTCTTGGCTTAAGGCACTCTATCTTTTGGCCTATCCCGCAGAATTGGTCGGTAAAAAGGGCCCAAAAAACCGGGGATAGACACCACGCGGGGCGGACGAGGCGTTGCTGGTCTGATCAAGGCCCAGATCTGCTACGACTTTTTTGTCGGAATTCACGATTGAGCCGTCGAGTTTCATGAGGCGTAAGTGGTCGCTTCGATGTAGCGAAGAGATTATCTCCGTAGGTTCGGATGCAGTCCTGCTGCGTCAATTGGGAAATATTGCAGAAGCCCGAGAGGATCGAGCGAAAATTCGTGCACAGCAGGCTGCCGCAGGGTATGTTAAAAGCACTCGACCGGAGGATAAGGCAATGCCGGGAAGCAACCCACGGCAGAATCAACACTGCGCCGAGTCGATGCCGCAGGCAAGTACCGCTTGCTTGCGGCCACAAAGCGAATTTCTGGGCTGTGGGAAGCCGGCATGCGAACGTTCATCAATTTGGCTGAAGAGGACGAGACAAACCACACGGGGCAAGCGTTTGTGCGATACGACGATGTGCTGCGAGAATTGGCTGTAAAAAACAAAGATCGGATCGCTCACTTGCGTTTCCCTGTCCCGGACAGAAAGATCACCACGCACGATCGGATGCGATCGATTCCGGATGCGATCGATCTGTCTCTGGATAAGAATATTCCCGTTTATGTCCATTGCTTCGGCGGTATCGGTAGGACAGGGACCGTCATTTGTTGCTGGCTTCTACGGCATGGATTAGCATCAAAAGATAATGTGTTGAGCTTGCTGAGCACGTTGCGTCAAACGGACCTGCAGCGTGCCACATGGCCAGCCCCGGAGAACAAAAACCAGTGTCAGTTTGTGCTGGATTGGCCCGAATGTCACACCAACGTTTCAAAGAATGTACCAAGCCTCAAGCCTAGCAAGGTCAAGCCGACTGCAACCGGAAACTGGTTTGAACGGCTATTTGGCTTTACAGAATCTAATCGAGCTACGGTTCACGATAAACTTGAGGTCGAAGGCAATACGCTACGATCAAAGCTTCGCGGTACAGAATGGACGTGTGGCAAACTTGAAATTCTCTCACTCGCCGATTTGCGCAGCGAGCATAACGGGTTGCAATTAACCACCGGTTCGCAAATTAAGGTATCCGAGGTTGTTGGCGACGTTAAAGCATTCCATGTTGAATTAGCGAATGCAGGAGCGTTGTTTCAAGTTGCCTCGCAGTTCAACCTACTTGAGATGGTCTCTCCAAGCGTCACGCCGGAACAAGGGATCACGATTTACGAAAACGATCCGACTCAGGGCCCCGCGTGTGCGGTAGCATGCGGAGCTGGGACGATCTATCGAAATTACTTTGTGGAATTCGATGGACAAATCGGGCAGACCGCTACCAAGCAGGTCGATTGCCTTGCAGCGATTGGCGAGGCGTTGGGCAATGCCAACGGTCGGCTGTGGAAGATGAAAAATGGCTATGCATTACCATCCGCTGAGGGACTCCAGGAGATTGATTCCAAGTTGAGTTCGATGTCCGAATCTCAGCTGGATGAGTTGCGAGGAATGCTGAAGGTTGGTTTGCAATGGGATACCCAAGTAACGTTAAGGGACTGTGAGCATTTAGTCACCCAAGCGTATTGCTCTGCCTTACCGGTTGCCTATAGCGGGTTACCTTCGCGATCGTGGGAGAAATTCGCGAGACTGATTCTGGAGGCAGCGTATGAGGCGACGCTTGCTGGCGCTTTGAAAAATGCGTCGAAGACGGGTAACACATCGGTATACCTAACATTGCTAGGTGGTGGCGCGTTTGGTAACGACCAAGGGTGGATCTTGGATGCGATTCGTCGGGCGGCGAGACTTTACCGTCGGGTCGAATTGGATGTGAAGATCGTAAGCTTCCGCAACTCCAACCCAGCGATTCGCAAGCTTTGTCAAGAACTTTGATTCGACTTTTGAGTACTACTGAGCTTGGAAAAAGCCCGGAGACTGTCTCCGGTTTTTTTCGACCGCAGCACCACCGTAGCATGGCCCTCCGAGGCCGTGCGTGTAGGTGACGAATCGATCGCGTCCATCCACAAACGTGTCGGAGCCCCATTTTACGGGCCGACGAGGCGTTGCTGATCTGATCAGGGCCCAGACGCAGCTTCCTGGCGGGCTTGGTCAAGTCGCCCAACCGCTGGCGCTGGTTGGCTCACGGGTTTAAACGAAATCGCCTGGATAAATTCCAAAACGCAATGGAGAGGGACTGCCCCAAAGGGGCAATATGAGATAGCCCAGGGCAATCAGCCACGCCGCCTGAGGGCGGTGGTTTTTTGACTGGATTGACGGTGTTGACTGAATTGACTGTGTTGAGAGCGGACAGAATGGACACTGTCAACGAGGTCAACAACGTACGCCGTCAATCCAGTCAACACGGTCAATCCTGTCAACACTGTCCAAAACCCAACGCACCCGCCGCAGGCGGCTGGAACCAGCAAGGTGCTACCGCCGGCTTGGCTGACTTAAATGAGTTCTTTGATGGGCAAGTGTCGATCGACCAGAAACTGAGGGCGACCGGAAAAGTCGGGGATCGTCGCGGTGCTCACGTCGATTCCCAACCGATGATACAACGTCGCAAAGACTTCTTGGTAATGGACAGGGCGATCCTGTGGAACCTCGCCAAAACGATTGGTCGAACCGATGACTTGGCCAGTTCGCATTCCACCTCCTGCCAAGAGACAACAGGAGACCTGTGGCCAGTGGTCTCGCCCCCCGTCTTTATTGATTCTTGGGGTTCGTCCGAATTCGCCCCAAGCAACCACGCTGACGTCTTGATCGAGTCCCCGCTCGTGAAGATCCTCAATCAAGGCGGTGATGGCTTGGTCGAATTTCGCAAGCTGCGTCGGCAATCTTTCAAAGTTCGAGTGATGGCGATCCCAACTTCCAAAGGAAAGCGTCACGCAGCGAACCCCGGCTTCTACCAATCGCCTCGCGGTCAGGAACTGATCCATCCAATGCGGACCTGCATCCTCACCAAACGCTGGATCACGACTCCCACGACCATAGCGATCCCTCACGATAGGATCCTCCTTCTCCAAATCCAGGGCTTCGACTAGCCGACTCGATGTCAACACATCAAAGGCTTTTTGGGTCATGGTATCGGCAGCTCGATAGCCTTCGTTCAGGTCGACCTGGCTGCGGAATCGATCGAGACTTTGTAGCAACCCGCGTCGATCTCGAAGACGATCCAGGCTGATTCCTTCCAGTCGCATATTGGCCATGCCCTCTCCGTCGGGCTGAAACGCCGCATAAGCAGGTCCTAGAAACCCTGGGTATCCCGGATTGCTGTACGGATCATGCTTTGTCTTGATCGAAAGCCCTACAAATGGCGGTACGGCTTGGTCGACCGAACCTTGCAATTTCGCCACTGCCGACCCGAGCGATGGGTGGTTGTCTTGTCTTCCATTGGCACCCATAGGATATCCGCTCATGCACAGGTCCGAGGCGTGCTGATCCGGACAGCCGTGCAAGGAACGGATGATCGCTACCTTGTCCATGATCTTCGCGAGCCTGGGCATATGTTCGCAGATCTGTATTCCGGAAACGTTCGTCGAGATCGGTTGGAAGGTCCCCCGAATTTCCACGGGTGCATCGACCTTCAAATCAAACATATCCTGATGCGATGGGCCTCCCGAAAGATAGACCATGATCACCGCCTTGTGCCCGAGCGATCGCTTGGGGTTCAATGGGGCAGAATCCTGGGCATGCAGGATTCCAGGGAGCGACAACCCACCGAGTCCGAGCCCACCGATTTTTAGGAAGTGACGCCGCTGGCGGCGATCGCAATGGGTGCTTAAGCGCCCCCCGACAATATCAAGCATGGTTTTCTCCTGATCCGGCTCGGGAAATTCCCCGTCTCGAGCGGATCGGATAGCAAGGACTGACGTTCATGTACAGTGCCATTATACCATCCGAGGGAGCTCGCTGATCAAGAGCGAAAACCAAGCGAAAAATCGATGTTCCAAAGATACCCGTCGCATACATCGACAAGTCTCAGCCGCGATCCTGTTTATTTATCCCGGTTCTTTTCTAACCACAGAACACACCGAATACACGGAAACAGAGTCCTCGGACGGTTATCTCTTCCTTCCGTGGTTTCAGTGTGGTAGTGGATCTCCCGCAGAGATCCGGCTGTTTGGTTTTAGCCCGGAGGGCGACACTTCCCTGCCGGTGTGCGTAAGCCACCGGATTTGGGGCTCACACCCCAACCCCACAAGCCCGGAGGGCGCATCAATCATCAATTGCAAAACAGCCACTTCCTCGCCTTCGTACGGGCCCAGAGGCCCATACTACGGCGAGATGGCAAGAAGCTGGGCTCAGCAGAGCGCTACAATCTGCCGTGGCTCGATGATACGATTGGCAATTATGAAAACAGATCCGCTTGAGTTTTTTCCACTACATAAATCCGACGTTGCCAATGCTCGTGCCCTCCTTGCACTTGGCTACCCAGCGTTGGGGCCACATCTTATGGAGTTGCTCGAGTGGTTGCAGGACGGTAACTGGCCCATCTCGCGACCCATTGGAGAATTTCTCCTAACAATTCCTGAAGCTATCGCTCCGCTGATTCAAGAGGTGCTTGCGGGCGAAGACCATCAATGGAAGTATTGGTGCATTGTTCGACTCATCGGCGAAATGAAACCAAAGGTCGCCGAACAGTTTCGTTTCGAACTGTTACGCCTGGCTGAATTTCCGACTCTTGCTGAAGCACAAAACGAATTGGACAAGGAAGCCCAGGGGGCCTTGCAGAAACTTTGGCCTGCTGACTGGAGACTTGACCTGCGCAGCGGTGAATTGGCATCCTGGGCACAAGATCGAATCGATAACGAACAACGTGGAACTGGGTCCAAGCCACCCCCAGGGGAACGCATGTCGTTTCCAGAGGTGCTTTCGGATCTTCAATCTCGACCTGGCATGTTTCTACGAAAAGTCACATACGATTCCGTCGCTTCCTGTATCCAAGGATTCGATTTGGGGACAGGTTTCGAATTTCTTAAGGGCTTCAAAGAATGGCTTTGCTCGCGCGCAACGCGAGGGCACAACATGGGCTGGTCAGTCCTGGTGTTGTACATCGCATTTCCCGAGTCCAAAACACCGTGGCGAAATTTGGAAGATCCCGAGTCCGAGCAGCAGGCAATTGCGACATTGTTCCAATGTCTCCGGGACTTCTGTTCCGAAAGGTAAGACATCCTCCATGATCAGCTACTTAGACGTTGAAAGATTGCCGAGGCGGCAAGATGCAGCCAGCCGAGGATAAACAGCGAGCCTCCGATCGGGACGATGCTCCAGTGGATGATTTCGTTGGCAAAGACCATGCTGTAGAGCCCACCGGAGAAACCGATGGTCCCCAGGAGCATCAGCACACTTGCAATCGTTGCCAGTTTGGATCGGGTGCAGTAACCGCTAGCGGCAAGGGCCAAGACAGCCAATGCATGAAACATTTGGTAGCGAGTCGCCAGTTCGCATTGTTGGAGTTTCTTGTCGACCTGTTCCTGCGTGAAGCCTTGGGACTCGAGGCGTTTGGGCAAACTGTGAGCCCCCATCGCACCGATGGCAACACAGATGGCGCCCGAGAGTGCGGCGAGGATCAGGAATACGCGAGCTGGTTGATTCATAGCAAAGATGGCTTGTGGTTAGTTTCCGAGGTCTTCGAAAGGCAGTTGCTCCGATGAGCGTTCGATGAGGCCTTCGTAAAAGTGTCTTCGGCAGACGGTGACATATCGATCGTTGCCGCCGATTTGAATTTGTTCGCCGTCGCGGACCGGTCTGCCTTCGGAGTCGATTCTCAGGACCATGATCGCTTTGCGACCGCAGTGGCAGATGGTTTTGATTTCCGACAGATTATCGGCCCAGGCCAGCAGGTATTGGCTACCTTCGAAGAGGTTTCCTTGGAAATCCGTGCGAAGGCCGTACGCCAGTACGGGGATCGAGAGTCGATCGGCGATATCACCGAGCTGGCGGACTTGGGCTTTGGTCAAAAACTGAGCTTCGTCGACCAGCACGCAGTGGACGATCGATGCGTCGTGTTCGCGCTGGGTGATGCGAAAGAGGTTATCGCTAGATTTGAAGGGGATCGCGTCGGAGGAAAGTCCGATGCGGGAGCTAACTTTGGCTTTTCCGAACCGATCGTCGATTTCGGGTCCGAAGACGAGGGTTCTCATGCCCCGTTCGCGGTAGTTGTAGCTCGACTGCAGCAGGATGGTGGATTTGCCTGCGTTCATCGTCGAGTAGTAAAAGTACAATTTAGCCACGGGATCGGTTCCTTCGAGCGTGCAGATCTTTGGGAAAAAGGTATTCCGAAAGACCTATACGAGAAAGCTAAATCGTAACGTAAAATGAACGGATATGAATACAGACTATGCCATTGAAATCTCCGACTTGACGGTTGCCTATGCGAGGAAACCGGTGCTGTGGGAGATCAATTTGTCGGTACCGCGAGGCGTCTTGGGGGGAATCGTCGGTCCGAATGGAGCTGGAAAAAGCACGCTGATCAAAGCCATTTTGGATTTGGTCCCTCGGGTCAGTGGAACGGTCAAGATCCTTGGAGAGCAGATCAGCACCCAGCGGCATCGGATCGCTTATGTTCCCCAGCGTGAGAGTGTCGACTGGGACTTTCCATCGACGGTCTTGGACGTGGTGCTCATGGGGATGTATCGCGAGATCGGATGGTTTCGGAGAACTCGAAAAGTGCATCGCCAGAGGGCTTTGGAAGCTCTCGAACGCGTAGGGATTGCCGATTTAAAGGATCGGCAGATCAGTCAGCTCTCGGGGGGCCAGCAGCAGCGAACTTTTTTGGCCAGAGCGCTGGTACAGTCGTCGGATATCCTTTTATTGGACGAACCTTTTGCGGCCGTGGATGCGGCCACCGAGCAATCGATCATCGGGGTGCTCGGCCAGCAGCGGGACCTGGGCAAAACGATCCTTGTGGTCCATCACGATTTGCACACGGTGCCGCAGTACTTTGATCATGTGCTGCTGATCAACGTCCACTCGGTGGCTTGGGGGCCGATCCAGCAAGTCTTTACCGAGGAGAACCTCAAGCGGACTTATGGCGGTCGCTTAACGATTCTTGAAGAGGTTACCGAAGCGATGCGTCGCAGCGCAACTCAGCGTTAAATCAAGAAAAAGGCTCTGCGGCCAAGGTCAAGTGGCACTTGCCATCCTGGCTCGTTCGAATGCCTCACGGGTTACTTCCCACGAGATTTCCTGCAAGCCCACCGTTGTAAAACACCTTCTGGACTTGCAGCTTCCTGTCAAGCACAAGCACGTCGGCTCGCTTGCCCGCTTCCAAGCTACCGCGGTACTTAGCGATCCCGGTCAATTGGGCTGGCGTGAGACTTGCCATGCGCACGATGTCAAAAAGAGGGATCCTGGTGACTTTGGCCATGTGCCGCACGCAGTGGTCTAACGCGACGACTGAACTGGCTAGTCCCCCGGCGGGGCTGAGTCCAACCTTGCCGGTGCTTTCGATCCAAACATTCTCTTCTGGGTGTCCGAAGGCGTATTTGCCCGGTGGCATGTCCAGAGCGCGGCTCGTGTCGCTGACCAAGCAGAGCATCGAGGCTTTTTTCATTTGCCAAGCGAACTGCAGGAGTTCGGGGGACAAGTGATAGCCGTCTGCGATGACTTCGGTGCTCATCGTATCGTGGGCCAAAACGAACTCGAGCATGCTGCCTTGCATCGGGGTACCCAATCGAGAGCGGACCGAGGCGACCGAGGACATCGCGCACCAGAAGTGATCCACATGGGACATGCCACATCGGTGAGCCTTGTCCATTTCCGTCCAACTCGCGTTGGAGTGACCGCAGGTGACCAAGCAACCGCGTTTGTGAGCGTAGCGGTAGAACTCTGCGCTGCCGTCGAGTTCTGCGGCGCAGGTCGCAATGCGTATCGGTCCGGATTTGAAGTACTGCTCGAACTCGGAGCGCACCGGCGCGCGGCATGCTTCTTTGCGATGGCACCCGGATTTTTCTGGGGTGAAATAAGGCCCATACAGATGGACCCCTTCGATGGCCGGCAAGCCTGGATCCGCTGATCGAATCGTCGTATCGACTGCATCGATCATGCGAATAATCGACTCGTGCGAACCGGTCGTCGTGGTTGGGAAAATGGTGGTCGTACCGTGACCGAGGTGGGTTTTGCATGCCGTTTGGATGGCTTGCACCTGGCCATCCATAAAGTCTGCACCTCCACCACCATGGACATGGATATCGATCCAACCGGGCGAAATATAGCAACCGCTTGCATCGATCACTTGGACATTTTTGGCGATCCGCTTGGGGATCGCTCCGACGCGGGTCAGCATACCGCCGGACCACTCGACGTAGGAGTCTTCGATAAGCCGATCCGGGAGGATGGCGGTTCCGGAGACCAGGGCGTAGCGCTGCGTATCGCCAACTTGGTGGGGAATGAGTTTCTTCATGCGCCGCGAGTCAGGATAACGATTAGGGCGATGACCAAGCACAGGGCCATGGTGGCCAGCAACCCGAGGACCATCCATTGTTGCTTGAGCTGCTTTTTCTTCTTCATCGCTATAGCGGCTTTGCTCGTGGCAGAAACGCTGGAAGCAGAAATGCTGGAAGCCGAGACGTTGGGAACCGCAATCGCATCGACGGGCTTTTGCGAAGAGGTTGTGGGCCTAGCAACCGCCGGCGGCGGGATATCTTGGGGGGATTTCGTCGAGGCGTTGGATTCTCCACCGAAGGGCTCGGGGATCAGTTCGCGGGCGGAGAACCAGGTATCGAGACCGTCTCGCCACAGAAGTGCATCGGCGGTGACCCGTTTTTCGGCGATCCAATCCAATAGCATTTGGGTAGTGGCCGGACCGTATTGATTGCCGCCCGGTGGCCGGACAAACCAGCGTGCATCGAGAAGTGGCAGAAGGCTTGCGGGCATGGCCACCGGTTCATTGGCAGGCGGACTCGCCAGAGGCTTGGTATCGGTCGAGATCCCAGTTGCTGTTTTCCCGGTTGCTGTTTGCGGAGCAGCAGCATGTTGACCGGTTTTGGATAGGTCAACCTTTGCAGGAGCTTGGCTGGCCGCCGCTGGTTTTGCTCGTGCCTTAGCCGTGGGCTTAGCTGTTAGCTTGGCTGGCATGGCTAGTGCGGCGGACTCCTCGACGGCTAAGGAGAAGTCGGCATCTTTGGCCGGCACGCGAAAGGAGCCTTGGCACTTGGGGCATCTGCCTCTCTTGCCGGCTTGGAAGTCTTTCACATGCAACGGTTGGTTGCACATGTGGCAACTGAATCGAATCCCCATAGCTTTATCGATAAGTCTCGTGGCATTTGTTGCAGGATTGGTCGATCTTGGCGACTGCGGTTCGGGCCAGTTCGGCGTCTTTGCTTTTGACCGCCTTGAGGGTTTCTTTCGCAGCGCCGAGCATGGTTGCGGCGAACTGAGCATACGTCTCATCATCGGCATCGGTCATACCTTCTTGCTGAAGGATTTGACTGTACGAGGCGATCAGTTCGGCATACTTGGTGATTTCATCGAGGTTATTGTTGAAGTTGTCTTCGTTGCTCGTGTGGGGCGCTAGGTTTTCTCGAAGGGCCCATTCGAGGATCTGCATGGTGGGGCCTCGGTCGGCCGTATCGGCCCAAGCGGTTTCTTCGGCGGTGCCATTGAGTTTGGTACCCTTGAGAAGGTCTTGGAGATCTTGCTGCCTGAGTTTGGCTTCGTTGTATACCGGTTGGGTACCGACTTTGCAGTTGGCGGCCATGCGGGCAAAGGAGGTCCGGGCGTAGGGAGCCGAGGTCTTCCAGCGGATCTCTTCGGGGTACTGAGCGATGATGCCCATCAAGGATCCCAGCAGGGTGAATTCGCGTCGGGCCTCTGCGTATCCTCCGCTTGCGAATTTCGCAGGGGTGGTGATGATCCCATCAACCCGGGATTTGGATTCCTTGACAAGGTCTTCGATGGTCGAGCCACTGATGAGTTGCTTCCAAACCTCGTTGCCTTTGGCCGCTGGCTCGGCATCACTCGGTTCGCTGCCCGAGGCCATGGATGCCTCGGCAGCTTGGCTCGTTGCTCCGAGCGACACGGCGCCTTGGAGTTGCGATCGGGCATCGGCGAAGAAGACTCCCGAAAACTCGTTGGACTGGAACTGCGGCGGCTTGGATCGGTCTGGTTTGCGGATCGATTTTTGTGCAAAAGAATAGCTGCTGATGCTGGCCATGCAGATCAGGCAGACTACAAGGATTCGTCTGTGCTGGATTCTTCGCATAAAGTAAGTCAGCCGGGGATAGGTTGGCTTGCTCGGAGTGGACTGGGTCTTGGCCGGTTCGCGACCCTTCGAATCATACCATTTTCTAGCTACCCGATGGCAGGCGATTTTTCAAAACTTTATCGACCAGACAGGCTTACAATGCCCGATCTTGATCGAGTTTTGTTAGATCCACCTTCGACGGGCTACCGGCAATGGGTCCGGCAACGGGCCCGGCGTGTGTTTGCCTATTGGGCAGCGCCCAAGCCACGACAGCACTGCAGATGAGTCCGTTGAACATTGCCCAACCGATGGTCGAAAGCTGCGAGAGCAGGATTCTGTACTCGAACGTGTAACCAGGGGGTGCAGATCCTGGATAATTCATCGGGGATCCGTAGAGCACGTTAGCCGGGGGTATGGCTCCCGGGCGGTAGGGAGTGTTTCCATATGGGTTGCCACCGAAGTAGGTCAACATGAAGAGATTCATGCTAAAGCCGAAGAATCCCAAGAGGATCGCCGTCGCAAAGCCGATCCAATAGGCCCTGTATTCCCGCTGCGTGGAGCCGACCAAAGCCAGGATGACGGCAAGATAAATTGGCCAAGGAAAAAGAATCCACGCTATGGCTCTTTGAGTACCGAGCGTCAGGTGCAGAATCGATAGAAGGATCGCGATGGAAACGAAAGCACCTAGGCTTCGGATCAGCAGCGATAGCCAAGGTGACTTCAATTTAGATTGCAACGAGGCTTTGTTGCTGAGGAATCCTACGAGTTTCTCGGAACGGATCACTGCCAGAAGAGACAAACAACACAACAACATTCCAAAACCACCGACCTGCCTTAGCAGCTCTCCGATCCGTTCCGTCGAGGAGTCCGGGGAGCTATTGATCAGGACCGCGCCACCGACGGTGAGCACCAAGCAGATCAAACCAATGATTCCGAGTATCTTCAGCGCAGATTGTTTGTTGGTAAGAGGTTGCTTTCGCACTGCAACAACCTCGTAGTCATCATCGTCGTCGAGATCTAGTGGGTGAACGGACTGGTCTTTGCTCATGGCACCCTCCCCCGGGTAAAAAGGCGTTTGGTTGGCGTGACTTCACCTAGGGAGTATACTACACGGCCCCGGGGGGGCTGTTGATTTTGGCGCGAACTTGTTCCCCTGGGCCTGCCACGGACCTGCCTTCTGCCCTGCCCTGCCCCCTAATTTTTAGGAACATGCTTGTGTTGCGAGCCTTTTGGATTGCGGGATTGATGTATCTTTCTACGGCCCTGCTAGGATCTGAGCCCGACGCGCCCGAGGATCATCGCCAAGTCATCTCGTTGCTTGCGGGGCGTTGCCTGGAATGCCACGGGCCCAGCGATTCGGCCGGAGGCTTGGATTTGACCTCGCAGGCCGGGCTCCAAAAAGGTTCCGACTCCGGTGCGGTACTCGCTGAGTCGTGGGACTCGAGCATCCTCTGGCGGGTGATATCCAGCGAGGAGATGCCGCCGAAGGGCAAGCTATCGGACCGAGAAAAAGAGGTGATTAAGAACTGGGTATCCCAGGGGGCCAAGTTGCCCGTCGAGCCCATCGATCGGCTTGGGATCAGCTCGGACTATCGGGCCGGGTACGACTGGTGGTCGCTGCGGGAGCTGAGCAAAACAAGTCCGCCGATTCCCATCGGTCAGCTACGAACGGACTTGGCAGTAGGAGGCTGGCGAGTTCGAAACCTGATCGACTCCTATGTTTTAGATAAGCTTCAGGGACATGGACTCGAGCCCAATCCCGAAGCTTCGCCGCGCTCTGTGCTACGGCGTCTGTTCGATGACTTGATCGGTCTGCCTCCAACCTTCGAGCAGCTTCAAGCCTTCGAGCAAAACCCCAGCGATGAAGCTTACGGGGCAATCGTCGATGAACTCTTGCGCTCACCTGCCTACGGGGAGCGATGGGCTAGGCACTGGCTCGATGTGGTCCGCTTTGGAGAGAGCGATGGATTTGAGCGAAACTATCCTCGGCTCAACAGTTGGCATTATCGCGATTGGGTTATTCGAGCGCTCAATGACGACATGCCTTACGATCGTTTTGTCCAGATGCAGATCGCAGGCGACCAGAGCGAGCCAAACTATAGCGGCTATTCGGCAGCAGGTTTTCTGGTCTCCGGTGTGCATAATACGGTGGTCGGATCGAGCGATCGGATGAAACGCATCGCTATGCAAGACGAGCTTGAAGAGAAGATCGGAACGATGTCACAAGCGTTCCTTGGGTTGACAGCTCAGTGCGCCCGTTGTCACGAGCACAAGTTCGATCCTATCAGTTCTGAATCGTATTATCGTTTGGCCGCGTCGATCCAAGGTGCATCGCATGGCGAGCGAGAGATCATCGACGAGGATCACCAGAGAATCGAACGAGGCTTGGAGCTCGAGCGGGCAAAG
>Ga0209598_10000956_pt1 | contig 23441 bp, 22 predicted proteins | sample M_140807_EF_Meta_FD_187317 | JGI IMG/M metagenome (GOLD analysis project Ga0209598, IMG submission 187317) | Freshwater microbial communities from Lake Montjoie, Canada to study carbon cycling - M_140807_EF_MetaG (SPAdes) (version 2) | ecosystem: Environmental > Aquatic > Freshwater > Lake...
CGGCTCTTTTCGTACCAGGCGGCGAAGGCGGGGGCCCAGGCCTCCAGATGCGGCCACATCAGGTCGCAGAGTTCGCGGATCTCCTGCTGGGCGTCGAGCTTGGCCCGCAGATCGAGGAAGTGCAGGAAGGCCCGCAGGCTGAAGCTCACCACGAAGTGCTGGCGGTAATCGAAGGGCAGGATGCCGCGGGCGTGCTCCTCGGCGAAGCCGGCGGCCAGCAGGTCGCGGTAGCGGCAGGCGGCGCTGCGGCAGAGCTCCAGGTCGAGGGCGCGCTGCGTCTCGGTGTAGGCGTATTTCTTGCCCTGGCGGTCGCTGTAGTCCCCGAGCGGCCGTAGGTAGAACACCTCTTCGAGATCCAGTTCGCCGTTGGCCGCCTTGGCGATGCGGTCGCCCGTGTAGCGCATCGATTGCACATCGAAGCTCACGCCCACCCGATGGGTGCGGGCCTGCTGCATCACCGAATGGGGAAACCAGCCCACGTTGAGCACGATCTGGGCGTGCTCCAGGGGGCCGTAATGGCCCCGCTCGCCCGCCAGCAACCGCTTCACGCAGATCTCGCCGGCCCGATGTTCATCGGGCCAGCTGGCTCGGTCGTCCGCCACAAAGCCCTCGCTGTAGTCCTGGTGCATGCCGGCATACACGCACTGCTGGGGGTTCGGGGTGGCGGCGATCAGGTCGACCCGGAAGCGGGGATCCATGGTTGATCGGGCGATGGGCGAGGGGTGGGGTGCTGGAGCGCGGTTCTCAGCCGTGGCTGCGGGGGCCGATGGGGGCAGGGCGGTCGCCGCGGCGGCCTGCGCTGGAGTCCGCGCTCGTGCTCGCCGTGTTCGGCCCCATCGCGCCGGCGTCAGCCGCGCTGGGGGCTCCAGGCTCCGTAGGACGCGGGTCCGCCCCGGCCGCCGGGCCGTTGCCGTCACGCGAGATGGGCGCGCTGGCACTGCCACTGGCATCGCTGAGGCTGCTGGTGGCGCCCACGCCCACCAGCTCTGGCAGGGCTGTGCCCTCCACCAGGGCCGTGGTGAGGGCCTCCAGTTCCTCGGGCCGCCGCGCTCCGATCGAGCGGCCCACCGAGCGGCCGTCGGCATCGAACAACTCGAGCTGGGGAATGCCGTTCACGGCATAGCGCTCCAGTTCCGGTTGCCAGCGAGGGTTGTCCACATTCAGCAGCACCACATCGAGCGCCCCCCGCCGCCGTTGTTCGATCGCTTCCATCGCCGGTGCCATGGCCCGGCAGGCCTCGCACCAGTCGGCATAGAACTCCACCAGGGTGGGTCGTCCATCGGCCAGGGCCGTGGCCAGATCGGGCGACTGGCGCGCCAGCCGCTCCAGGGGAGCCTCCGGATGCAGGCCGCCCCGAAGCCAGAACAGCAGCAGCGCCAGCACGGCTGCCACGGCCGCCAGTGCCATCCGCTCACGCCGGCCGAGGCCACCCGGGGCGAGCGCAGGAGCCTGGCTGGCCGCGGCGCTGGTGGAGGGACTCGCGGCGGCCGGCGCCGCGGGGGTTGTCGGCGGAACCGCGCCACCTGCCCTGGTGGCGGGCGGGGAATCCGGGTTGGGGATCATCGCGGGTGGGCCGGCCACAGCTGGCTGGCACTCTGGCAGGTGCGCAGGGCCGCTGCAGCCTTGCCGGCGGCCGGTCTTGCTAGCTTCCGCTAAGCGGGATGTTCCCGGTGAAACGCCGCCTCACCCTCCATTTCCCCCGCGAGGCGGTGCACCAGCCGATCACCTACCGGCTCGCCGTCGATTTCGACGTGGCCGCCAAGATTCTTCGGGCCCAAGTGGCGCCTAATCAGCTCGGCACCATGGTGGTGGAGCTTTCCGGCGACATCGACGAACTCGATGCCGCCGAGCTGTGGTTGGAACGCCAGGGGTTGGGCATCAACCGGGCCCCGGGCGAGATCCGCATCGACCCTCAGCGCTGTGTGGACTGCGGCATCTGCTCAAGCGTTTGTCCCAGTGGGGCCCTGCGGTTCGATCCGGCGGCCCAGCGGTTGCACTTTGAGGCGGCCCTCTGCCTGGTCTGTGAGCAGTGCATCCCCAGCTGCCCCCTCACGGCCATCGCCCTGGTGCTGGAGCCCCGCTCCGATGGGCCAGCTCTGCCGGACTCTCGGGCCGCGATGCCGCCGGGTTCGCCGGCGCGGCGCCCTCCATCCCGTCCCGGTGCCCGGAGCGGCCCGTCGTCGTGGTCATGAGGATGATGAGGCGATTGCTCCACCTGCTCCTGCTGCCGCTGCGGGCTCCGATGCTGCTGCTGCTGGCGGCGGTGAGTGTCTACCTCGGTCTGCACTGGGGTGATCCCCAGGGGGGCGGCATCAGCCCCACCCATCACTATGCGCCGCTGTTCTGGTCGGCCCAGTGCGCCCAGGCCCTGCTGGTGGTGGTCTTCTGCTGCATGCCCGATCTGCTGCTGCGGCGGTTGTCGATGATGCTCGCCGCCAGTCGGGTGGTCACCCTGGTGGCGACCTTGCTGCTGGTGACCATCGGGGGTCTGTATCTCCTGCACCTGGAGGTGCTCTCCAACGTGCTGATCCTGGCCTCCTCGGTGCTGCTGGTGCGCCTGGATCTGGTGCGTATCCGGATGGCACCACCACCGGCCACCCTCGCCCTGCTGCTGGCCGGGTTGGTGCTGCTCGGGGCCAACGTGGGCCACAGGCTGATGGACGGCCAGGGCTTCGTGGGGAAAACCGTTCCACCCCGGCTCGCCGCGGCGCTGCGAAGGGTTCGGCCGGCCGTTCCCAACGGGCGCCGCATGCTCCTGATGGGCCGGGTCAGAAACCCGCAGCAGCGGGCCGCCCAGGGCCGCTAGCGCCGCGCGGGCGATCAGGGGGCGGCGATCAACAGCCCGGCAGGCCCGGCTCCCGGTAGCTCCAGGCGTTTCCGAGCACCTTCTTCACGTAGATCCGGGTTTCGGGAAAGGGGATGGCCTCCACCCACCGTTCCGGCGATGAGCCAAGCAGGGGATTGACCCACCCCTCCACCGCTCCGGGACCGGCGTTGTAGCTGGCCACGGCCGGCAGGGGATCCCCCTTCCACCGCTGCAGCAGGCCCTTCAGGTAGAGGCCCCCCAGTGCCACGTTGCGCTCCGGTCGTTCCAGTTCGGCCGTGGACACGGGCCCACCGGCCAGTTCAGCGGCAGTGGCCGGCATCAGCTGCATCAGGCCCACGGCTCCCGCGGCCGACTGCACCGTGGGGGTGAAGCGGGATTCCTGTTTGGCCACGCCCTGCAGGAGCTCCTGCGGGATCTGCCGTTGCGCCGCCACGGGCCGGAAGGCCTCCAGGAAGCGATGGGGATGGAGGCTGCGCTCCAGCTGGGGAAGCAGGGCGCACTGGTCGGGCCTGAGCCGCAGGCTGGCCTGCTCCAGCTGGCCCAGGCCGGTCCAGTCGTCTCCAACCCCCTGCCGCAGCCTTCCCTCCACCAGCAGCTCCTCCGCCTGGCGCGGGGGCGTGCTGCCCCGGGTGGCCCGCCAGGTTTCCCAGGCCTCGTCGCGCTGATCGAGCCGCCAGAGGCGATCGAGATGGGGGTCGCCGCTCGCCAGGGGTTGCCAGTCGCCCGAGCGCTGCGCCTCACCCTGGCGGCCGTTTCCATCAGCTCCGGTGTCTGCGGTCCGTTGGCCCGCCCCGAGGTGGTCCGCCTCGCCGAGCTGCACCGCCGCCCTCCAGCCGTAATAGCCGCCGGGGTGAAGGCGCCGCAGATCGCGCCAGGTGGCGGCGGCGGCGGCGGCCTCGCCCCGTTGCCGCTGGATCATCCCCAGCCAGAAGCGGGAGCGGGCCGCCAGGGGAGCCGGCAGGCGCTCCGGGGGGATCGACCGCAGCAGGGTGGCGGCGGCGTCCCATTGGCCGGCCAGGAGCTGGCGCCGCGCCAGTTCCCACTGCAGATCCCAGCTGGCCGGGTCGTCGGGCCAGCGCTGCAGCACGGCCAGAGCCTGGCCGCCCTTCGGATCGGCGAGCACGCGGCGGCTCTCGACCGGCGCGCTCGCCCGCCAGGCCGCCGGCAAGGCGTCCACCGCCTGCTGGGCCGCGGCGCCCTCCTGCTGGGCCAGCAGGCGCACGGCCTCCTCGGATTCCGGCACGTTTCCGCCCGGTTCACCCTGGCGGGCCACCGCCTGCAACAGCCCCAGGGCCTGGGGGTGGTGCTCCGGGCTCCCCTGGAGCAGGGCCCGGGCCAGCGCCAGCCGGCCGGCGGCGCTCAGGTTGCTGGTGTCCAACGCCTTCCCTGAATCGCCGCTGTCGCCGCCCAGGCAGGCCAGGGCCCCAGCGCCATCACCCAGCTGGGCGATTCCCTCGGTGAGGATCGCCCGCTGCGGTGCCGTCGGTCGGTGCGAACCGGGTTGGCAGGCCTGACGCAGCCGTTCGGCTGCCCCCGGCCAGCGGGCGCCCCAGCGGGCCAGGTGGAGGGCCCCCTCCAGCCGGTCCGCCGGCGCGGGGCCCGCCTCCAGGGCAGCGGCCAGGGCGGCCGGATGGGCCGGAAAGCGCCGCATCAGTTCGGTCCTCAGGGCAGGGCGGCGGCGGCCGAGGGCGTAGAGGGCGTCGGCGGCGCTGGTGGAGGAGCGGAACCGGAGCAGCAGCTGTTCCCAGAGGCGGCGGGCCCGCTCCTCTTCCCCGAGGGTGGTGGCGTTCTGCGCGGCGTTCTTGAGGGCCACCGCCGCCACCGGATCGCGGCCCCAGCCCAGACCGCCCAGTAGATCCCGCTGCAGGCGGGGGTCGCCGGAGAACCGCTGGGCCAGCAGCAGGCTGGCTTCCCTTCGCCGGCCCGGATCCGGTGACCAGCGCCGCCAGCGTTCCAGCTGGCTCGAGGGGGTGGCGGGGGTGAGGGGGGGGAGCTTCTCCAGCAGGGCCCGCCCCCCCACCAGGGCAGCGCCGGTGCCGAGGCAGGAGACGGCAAGGAGCAGGGAGAGACGGGTCAAGGCCAGGGAGCACCGCAGCCGGCATTCTGGGCAAAGCCCACGCCGCCCTCCCCCCGTGCGCCCGCCCCTCCTGCCGCGCCCTCCCCTGCCGGACCGGTTTCGCCAGGCCGCAGCTTTGCCCGCCGGGCTGCGACCCCTGCTGCTCGACCTTCCCGGCGCGGTTCAGCGCCGCCGTGCGCTGGTGGCCGCCAGCCTGGCGATCCTGGCGCTGCTGCTGCGGCCCTGGCCTCCCCTGCTCTGGCTGCCGGGCTGGTGTGTGGGGGGGCTGGGGCTCTGGGCCCTCGTGGAGGCGCTGCTCTGGCTCTGGCGTCCCCGCCGCTGGCGCTGAGTGGGGGGTCTGGCCCGCGCCGCGTAGCCTGGCCGCGACTGCCGCACGCCGCCCCATGGCCGAGTCTCCGGCCACGCTTTCCTCTCCTCCTGCGGCCACGCCCCCGGCGCCATCGTCCGAGCGGATGGTGTTTCCGATCGGCGCCCCCCTGGAGGGGGATCAGGCTGCCTTCGGCACTGATGGCATCCGCGGCCGGGTCGGCACCGCCATCACCCCCGCCTTGGCCCTGCAGGTGGGCTACTGGTGCGGCCGGGTGCTGCCCGAAGAGGGCCCCGTCGTGATCGGCACCGATTCCCGCACCAGTGGCCCCATGCTGGTGGCAGCCCTCACTGCCGGTCTGACCGCCGCCGGTCGCCAGGTGTGGCAGCTGGGTCTCTGCCCCACTCCCGCGGTGCCGGGCACCATCCGTCGCTGCGGCGCGGCCGGCGGACTGATGGTTTCGGCCAGCCACAATCCCCCCCACGACAACGGCATCAAGGTGTTTGGCGCCTCGGGGGCCAAGCTCGCCCGCCCGGCCCAGCAGGCGATCGAGGCGGGGCTCCGTGGCGAGGCGGAGGCGGTGGCCCTGGCGGCGGCCGGAACGGCCCATTCCCGAAGCGATCTTCTCGAGGCCTATGCCGCCACCCTGGTCGCCAGTGTTGGCGGGCAGCGGCTCGATGGCTGCCGGGTGGTGCTGGATCTCTGCTGGGGGTCGGCCACCGCCTGCGGAGAGGCCGTGTTCAGGGCCCTTGGGGCCAAGCCGTTGGTGCTCCATGGGGAGCCCGATGGTCAGCGCATCAATCAGGGTTGCGGCAGCACCCATCTCGAACCCCTGCGGCGCGCGGTGCTCGACGCCGGGGCCGCCATGGGCTTCGCCTTCGATGGCGACGCCGACCGGATGCTGGCCGTGGATGGCCGCGGTCGGGTGGTCGATGGCGACCAGATCCTTTACCTCTGGGGCAGCGCCCTGCGAGCAACCGGGGATCTGCCGGACAACCGGATCGTGGCCACGGTGATGTCGAACCTGGGTTTCGAGCGGGCCTGGACCGATGCCGGTGGGGTGCTGGAGCGCACCGCCGTGGGCGATCAGCACGTGCATGCCGCCATGGAGGAGCTCGGGGCTGGCCTTGGTGGCGAGCAGTCGGGCCACATACTCGCCGCCCGCCACGGCATGAGCGGCGACGGGCTGCTCACGGCCCTGCAGGTGGCCACCCTGGTGCATGGCCGGGGCCAGACCCTGGCTGACTGGATGGAGGGCAGCTTCCGCCCCTACCCCCAGAAGCTGGTGAACGTGACCGTGCCCGATCGCGGCCGCCGCACCCAGTGGCAGCAGTGCGAGCCCCTGCGCCTCGCCGTGGAGGGGGCGGAGCGGGCCATGGCCGGCAGCGGGCGGGTGCTGGTGCGCTCAAGCGGCACCGAACCGCTGCTGCGGGTGATGGTGGAGGCGGCCGATCCTGAGCAGGTGGAGCACTGGGCGTCCCTGCTGGCCCTGGCTGCCGACGACCACCTCAATCGCCCCTAGGCGCCTGTTGAACGATCCAAACCGGCGTCCTGAGGTCCGTCTCGCGTCTGCAACCCCTTCCCTGGCGATGACGGCAGAGCCGGCAGACCGGGTGTTCCGTTCCGAGCCTGGCCATCAGCGCCGCGCCGGCCAGCCCTGATCAGCACCGGGATGCTTCGCTTCGGCCTTCCTCCGTGAGCTCCCCTGCGAGCTGGCCCTCGCGGGGGCCGTCCCGTCTTTGTTGGGGTCGATCGGTCCCATGGCTGGCCTCCACCAGGCTCTCGATCTCCCACCCGCCGCGCCACCATGGCGGCATGGAGACCACTCCCCTCACCACGGAACAGGATGTGGTGGTGGTGGGGGGCGGCATCGCCGGTCTCACCGCCGCCGCCCTGCTGGCACGGGAAGGGGTGGCGGTGGAGGTGCTGGAGGCCCACCACCAGAGCGGAGGCTGCGCCGGCACGTTCCGCCGCGGACCGTGGTGCTTCGACGTGGGCGCCACCCAGGTGGCTGGCCTGGAGCCCGGGGGCGTTCACCGGCGCCTGTTCGCCCACCTGGGAGCGGCGGCGCCGGCGGCCACGCCGCTCGATCCCGGCTGCGTGGTGGATCTGGGCGATGGCCGGGAGCCGGTGCGTCTGCACCGCGATCCCGGGGCCTGGCGGGAGGAGCGGCGGCGCCAGTTTCCTGGAAGTGATCCCTTCTGGGATCTCTGCGCCGCACTCCACCGGGCGAACTGGGCCTTCGCCGGTCGCGATCCGGTGCTGCCCCCCCGCTCCTGGTGGGACCTCGGCCAGCTGATCGGGGCACTGGGGCCTGCCACCCTGGCCAGTGGTCTCGCCACCACGGCCACCATCGCCGATCTGCAGCGCCTCAGCGGTTGCGCTTCCGGTGCCGAAGGCGAACGGCTGCGCCGCTTCCTCGATCTACAGCTGCGGCTCTACTCCCAGGAAGCCGCCGATCGCACCGCCGCCCTCTATGGCGCCACGGTGCTGCAGATGGCCCAGGAGCCACTGGGGCTCTGGCATCTGGAGGGTTCGATGCAGGCTCTCAGCCAGGCCCTGGAGCAGGCCCTGGCCCGCTGGGGGGGGCGGCTGCGGCTGCGGCACCGGCTGGAGCGGCTGCAGCCCCCGCAACGGCCGGGGGGGGCCTGGCGGCTGGCGGGCGTGGGTCCCGGTGGCGCTCCTTTTCGGATCGCGGCCCGGGAGGTGGTGCTCACCCTTCCCCCCCAGACCCTGCCCAGCCTGCTCGCCGATGCTCTGCCGCCGGCCTACCGGCGCCGGATCGCGGCCTTCCCCGATCCCTCCGGGGCCCTGGTGTTCTATGGGGCGGTGGAGCGGAGCGCTCTGCCCCCCGATTGCGCTCCCCACCAGCAGCTGGCCTGGGCGGATCCGGGGTCGCTGTTCGTGTCCGTGAGCCGGGAGGGGGATGGCCGGGCGCCACGGGGGCAGGCCACCGTGATCGCCAGTGTGTTCACCCCGGCCCGGCCCTGGTTCGACCTGAAGGAGCCCCAGTACCAGCACCAAAAGGTCGATGTCCGCCGTGGCATTGAGGCCGGCCTGCAGCGGCTGCTGGGAATCGCCCCGGCTGATTGGCTCCATGGCGAGCTGGCCACCCCCCGGGGCTGGGCCGGCTGGACCGGTCGCCCCTTCGGCTTCGTGGGCGGCCTCGGCCAGCACCCGAGCCGCTTCGGTCCCTTCGGCCTGGCCAGCCGCAGCCCCCTGGTCGGCCTCTGGCTCTGCGGAGACAGCATCCATCCGGGGGAGGGCACCGCCGGGGTGAGCCTCTCGGCCCTGATGGCAAGCCGCCAGCTGCTGGCCTCCCGGGGGCAGGCCTGGCGCTGGCGCGATGGTGATCAGGCGGCCTAGGGATCCCGGCTCCGCGTGTCCGTGCTCCGGCGTCGGCCCACACTGCGCCTGGAGCTGAGGCGATCCGGGAGCGCCGGGGGGGGGGGCAAACGCGACGGCCTGCCGAAAGGGGATCCGCCGCCCTGCCTAAAGTCGAAGACGATCGGCAGCCTGGACCGCGCCAGCTGGGTGAGGCGCCGGAAGCCGGGTGTTCTGAAGCCCCGTTGCGGGGTGGCCCTGAAGCGTGTCCCCAGGCCCCGGTCTGGCTCCTGGCCCCTGTTCCCACCACTGATGCCCGCCGACCCCTCCCCGCTCCCGCCGCCCGGCTCCACATCCGGCCAGACCGCCTGGGACCGGACGCTGCGGTCGCCATGGCGCGGCCTGCTCGAGGGACAACCCGTAGGAATCGTGGGCCTGGGGCTGATCGGGGGATCCCTCGGCCTCGATCTGCAGGCGGCGGGCCTGGAGGTGCGGGCGCTGGTGCACCGGGAAGCCACGGCTGAGCGGGCCCGCCAACGGGGGTTGGCCAGCCGGGTGGCAACCGATCCGGCCGTGTTGGCGGGTTGCGGCCTGGTGGTGCTCGCCCTGCCCCTGGATCGCCTGCTCGATCCCGATCCCGCCCTGCTGCAGGCCCTGCCTCCGGCCGCGGTCCTCACCGATGTGGGCTCGGTCAAGCAGCCGGTGCTCAGCCGCTGGCAGACCCTCCTGGAGCGCAACGGCCGTGGCGGACAGGCGGGGTTGTTCGTGGCGGGCCATCCGATGGCCGGCACGGCCCTGGCCGGGGTGGAGGCTGGGGTGGCTGGGCTGTTCCGCGGCCGGCCCTGGGTGGCCACCCCGGATGCGCGCACCGAGCCCGGGGCCCTCGCCCTGGTGCGCGCCCTGGCCGGCGCGGTGGAAGCCCGCTGGCTCACCTGCGACGCCGCGGACCACGACCGGACCGTGGCCTGGATCTCCCACCTGCCGGTGCTGGTGGGGGCTGCCCTGCTTCAGGCCGCCGACCGGGGCAGTGGCGCCGCGGGGCTGGGGGATCTGGCCCGCGCCCTGGCCTCAAGCGGTTTTGCCGACACCACCCGGGTGGGTGGGGGCAACCCGGAGCTCGGCCTCCTGATGGCACGCTGCAACCGCGAGGCCCTTCTGGCCTGCCTCGATGGCTACCAGGAGGCGATCGGATCCCTGCAGGAGCTGGTGCGAAACGAACGCTGGCAGGAGCTGGCCGGCGCGCTGCTGGAGGCCCAGCGCCTGCGACCGGGCTTTCTCAGTCCGCCTCCGTTACCCCCGGGCGATCCACCACCGCCCCAGGGTTGATGCGCCCAGCGCAGGCCTGGCTCCTCTGCCCCTCGCCAGGCCTGCTTCCGGTTCCCCCCGGCCCTGGCGTTGGTGACGCCATGGCCGCCTCCCCCTAGCTTGAGCCACGTTCGCTCGGGAACGGATCGATGCGGCGGCCGTGGGCCTTCGCCGGCACGGCGGCGCTTCTGGCTGGTCTGGCGGGTTGCGCTGCCCCCCGCCCAGGCCAGCTGGATGAGGCCTCATGGCTGCGGCGGGGCCAGAGCCGCATCGATGGCGGGGTGAATGTGACCGTGACGGCCCTCGACCCCAGGGAATCCGAGCGGCTGCTTGGTTTCGATGTGGCGGCTGCCGGCATCCAGCCCGTGTGGGTGAAGGTGGTGAACCGCGAGAAGCGCCGCTGGTATCTGCCGCCGATCACGATCGACAGCGAGTACTACTCCCCGCTGGAGGTGGCCTGGATCGGCCATCGCCCCTTCGCGGCGGAAGCCAACCGCCAGGTGGATGAGCAGCTCAACCGGTTGGGCCTGCCGGCGGTGGTGGAACCGGAGGCAACCACCTCCGGCTTCGTGTTCACGAATCTCGATGAGGGAATCAAGTACGCCAGCTTCGAACTGGTGGCCCCGGGGCCGCAGCCGCAGCTGCGGCGTTTCTCCTTTCTCACCGAGGTGCCCGGCCACGCCACCGATTTCCAGCGCGTGAACTGGAATGGCCTCTATCCCTCCGCCAAGGTGCGGGACCTCGATGAGACGGGGCTGCGCCACTGGCTGGAACACGATGTGCCCTGCTGCGCCCGCGGCGGGGACCGCCGCACCCCCGCCGATCCCCTCAACGTGGTGATCGTGGGCAGCCGGGACACGGTGTTTCCCACCCTGGCGCGGCGCGGCTGGCACGTGACCCAGACCCTCAGCGTCAGCTCCCTGTGGCGCACGGTGCGCTCGGCCCTGCTGGGCGGCCGCTACCGCTATGCCCCGGTCTCGCCGCTCTATCTCTTCGGACGCCGCCAGGACATGGCCCTGCAGAAGGGCCGCCGCGATGTGAATCAGCGCAACCACATGCGTCTGTGGCTCGCGCCGGTGACCTACAAGGGCCAGCCGGTGTGGGTGGGCCAGATCAGTCGGGACATCGGCGTACGGCTGACCCGCCGCACGATCACCACCCACAAGATCGATCCGGCCGTCGATGAAACCCGCTGGTACCTGCTCCAGGATCTCTTTTTCTCCGACGCTCTGGCCCGCTTCGGCTTCGTGGGCGGGGTTGGCGCCTCCAAGGTGGATCAGGCCCGCACCAACTACACCGGTGACCCCTATGTGACCGACGGCCGCCGCGCCATCTTCTGGATCACCCCCGCTGCCGAGGAGCGTCAGCAGCGGGTGGTGGCCCGCTGGATCCCCTTCCGGCAGCGGGCCGCGGCGGGCGGGAGCAAGGCCGGCGCCGCTCTTCCGCCGGTGCCGGTGTCGCCGCTGCCATCGACGTCGACAACGTCCCCCTGAGCGTTTCAGCCTCGCAACCGCCGCTATCGCGATCAGCGTGCCCGATGCGCAAACGGGATCGCCCAGGCCAGGGGGCGGCCCTGCGGCGGTCCAGCCAGGCCATGGGCGTAGGGCGTTTCGGTTCTGCCGGGCGGCTCCAGGCGCGGAGTTGCCGAGCGTCGTTCCAGGCCCCTTTAGGACGCAGCTGTCGCCCCTGCGGCCGATTCGTGCCGCCGGCCATCTCTACGATCCAGCGATGCTTGAAGCCAGGGCCCACCTCCAGCTCAAGACGCTCCTGGAGCGGGAGGGCATCGAGCGCTGGCCCCATCACCTCACCCTCTGCCGGCTGGTGGGTCGCAGCCTGCGCCGGGGTGATCACACCCTGATCCGGCTGGCCGCCGGCAGTGATCCCAGCTGGTTGATCGGCCTGCTGGTGCCCTTAAGCCTGGCGGCAACGCCCGTGGCCCTGGTGGTGGGGGAGCGCCTGCGTCAGCGCCTGCTGCAGCGGGAATGGCCCAGGTTGCGGGCGGCTGGTGTCGACCTGCGCTGCTGGGAGGGGGCCCAGCCGGCGCCGGAGAGCCACCTGTGGCTCCTCAGCCCCCGGGAGCTGCTCCAGGTGTGGCGGCAGGGCACCCTGGGGAGCCGGCAGCTGGTGATTCCTGAGGCCGAGCTGCTCGAAGAGAGCCTGCGGGAGGCCATGGCCCTGCGGATTGAGCCCGGTGACTGGGACAGCCTGCGCCGAGCACTGCCGCCGGCCGAGCCGACGCTGCTCGCCCTGCACGGGCGCATGGGGAGGAGGGTGCTGGCTCAGCCACGGCATCCGGACCATCGGGTGGCCCTGGCGCCGGAGGAGGAGGCTCCCCTGCGGCAGCTGCTGGCCCTGTTCACACCGCTCCCTGAGCCCTGGAGCGGCTGGTTGCAGGCTTCCGGGCCGGACTGGACCAGTTGGGCCGTCGTCGATCCGGCCCTCCTCAACTGGCAGCTGCACCGGCAGCCTCTGGCGCCCTTCTCGGAGGTTGGCGGTCTGCTTCAGGGCCGTGGCGCGGTGCTGGTGGGTGAACTGCCCAGGCCCGCCGCCGGCGCTGGACGCGGCCACGGCCTCGGTGCGGTTGGTCTGGGGCTCCAGGCGCCGGTGGTGGTGGACCTGGGGGATCCACCGTTGGCCGATCCCATTCCTCTGTACTGCCCTGTGCGGCAACCTCTGCCCAACAGTCCTCACTACGCCGACCATCTGCTCGACCAGTGCCGGCGCCTGGTCCTGGGTCAGGCGGGACTCACGGTGATCCTGATCGATGATCCGGCCCTAAGGCTGGGTCTCACGAGTGGCCTGGCGGCCGAGTTTGGCAGCCGCGTGGGCCATGCCTGCACGGCCCCGGAGGCCAATGGGGTGGTGTGTGCCAGCTGGAGCTGGTGGTTGGAGAACCAGGGGCGGCTTCCGTTGCCGGTGCAGGTGGTGGTAGCCCTGCTGCCCATCGCCAGCCTGGAGGACCCCCTCACGGCCGCCCGGGTTGAATCCCTGCGGCGCCAGGGGGGTGACTGGTTCCGGGGCCTGCTGCTCCCGGAGGCGATCAACCGCCTGCAGCGGGGCGTGGCCAGCCTCCGGCGCGCTGGCGGAAGGCTGGCGGTGCTGGATGGTCGACTGCGCGGTCGCGACTGGGGCGGCACCGTGCTTGCCGCTCTTGATCCCTGGGTTCAGCTGTCCCGTCTGCTTCCTGATTGAGAGGGTTTCCATCGATCGTCTTTCGGGTCGAGCGGCTTCCTGTTCGATCGGGCCATGCATTGGTGGCAACGCTGCTCGCCGCCGCCCCTAGCCTCAGCAGAGCCATTGCCGCGCACCATGGGTGAAGCCAGACGCCGAGTGTCCCAGGGGTTGCCTCCCCGCCCCCGACCCGTCGCGAAGGCACCGGCCGATACCTCTCCCCGGCTGGTCAGCTGGCTGCCCCTGAGCCGCAACCAGGCGGATCGCTTCGTGGCGATCACCACTCGGGGCGCCTGGATTGGGATCGGCTCTCTGGTGCTGTTCTGGGTGATCGTCCGTTTCATCGGCCCGGCCGCCGGTTGGTGGACCCTGGCGGATGGTTGAGCTTCGGCGCTGCCGCATGCCGGCTGACGCATCCCAAGTCCAGCCGCAATCCCCCCCGGGCAGTTGGCAAGGCGGGCGCCGGCCGCCAGGACAGCCACAGCAATTGGAAGAAAACCTATAGGATGGTTGACAGCAACCCAGGTGGCCGGCCTTGTTTCCACGCCTTGCTGAGCAATACCGCAATCTCGTCAACGATCTGGTGTTGAGCCTCCAGGCCCTCGCCCAGTGCCTGCGGGATCAGGGACATGTGGCCACCTGCTACGTCTGCGGTGACGAATGGAACCACCATGGCGCTTCCTTCGTGGCGGATCTGGGTGAAACCCATGTGGTGCGGTTTCTCGTTTCCGATTTCGGAATCAGCTGGGTGGAATCCCGTGATGGTCATGAGCTGGTGAAGCTGGAGGGGGCTGATGCCATCCAGGAGTTGCATCGCGTTTCCTTGATGCTGCAGGCCTCAGGAGGCATGCAATATCCCAAGGCTTCCTCGGGCAGCAGGGAGGATTCCTTCGCCCCAACCTTGAGCAACGCTTCGCCATTGCCAGATTGAGCGCCACGTCTTTTGGCTGGGGTCGGAGTCATTGCCCTCCGACCCCTGGCGTCGTTCAGGCCGCTGGCAATTCAGCCACCTCGGTAGCTGATTCTTCTGCGTCCACTTCCGAGGTCGCGCCGCGGCCTGCGGCCAGCTTGGCGGCAGCGGCCAGTGGCTTCATGGAGTTGGCCGTCACTTCCGATCCCTCGGTGAGCCGGCGGCGGGTGAGCTGTTCGATCACTTCCGCCTGGTCTGGATTCTGCTCCAGCCAGGTGATGGTGTTGTCGCGACCCTGGCCGATGTTGTCACCTTCGTAGCTGTACCAAGCACCTTTGCGGGTCACGACCCCGGTTTCCTCCGCCAGATCCAGCAGACAGCCCAGGGTGCTGATGCCGCGCCCGAAGAGAATGTCGAATTCGGCGATCCGGAAGGGAGGGGCCACCTTGTTCTTGGCCACCTTCACCTTGGCCCGGATTCCGTACTCCTCGGTGCCCCGCTTCAGGGTCTGGATCCGGCGGATGTCGAGTCGCACTGAGGCATAGAACTTGAGGGCGTTGCCACCGGTGGTCGTTTCCGGGTTGCCGTAGGTCACGCCGATCTTCTGGCGCAGCTGGTTGAGGAAGATCACAGTGCAGCCCGATTTGCCGATGTTGCCGGTGATCTTCCGCATCGCCTGGCTCATCAGGCGGGCCTGGCTGCCCACCGCCAGGTCGCCCATTTCCCCCTCAATCTCCGCCCGAGGGGTGAGGGCAGCCACCGAGTCGACGACCACGATGTCGACCGCGGCGGAGCGCACCAGCTGGTCGACGATCTCCAGCGCCATCTCACCGGTATCGGGCTGGGAGACCAGGAGGTTCTCGATGTCCACCCCCAGGGCCGCGGCATAGACAGGATCGAGGGCGTGTTCCGCATCCACGAAGGCCGCCACACCACCGCGCTTCTGCACCTCGGCAATGGCATGGAGGGTGAGGGTGGTCTTGCCGGAGCTCTCCGGTCCGTAGACCTCCACCACCCGCCCCTTCGGATAGCCGCCGCCGAGGGCCAGATCGAGGGTGAGGGCGCCGGTGTTGATCGTTTCCACCCGCATCCTGGAGGCATCCCCCAGGCGCATGATCGATCCCTTGCCGAAATTGCGTTCGATCTGGTTGAGCACCAGACCCAGGGCCTTGTCGCGCTCGGCGGCGGCCGCGGAGCCGGAGGCGGGGGGCGGCGTGGAGGCGGCGCCAAGGGAGGAGGAGAGGGCGGCCTTGGGATCGGCGGGCATGGTGGGGATCAGCGATGGAACAGGCCGCAACGGCGAACACGCTCGAGGAAGGGAGCGCCGTGGTGGGTGGCTGGGCCAGGGGTTGGAGCCCGGCGGACCGGGGGCCATCCTGCGACCTCTGGACAGCAAGTGCCACCCAGGGGGGTCCAGCGTCTCAGCCGCGCATAGTACGGGCGTACTCTAGCGCTTCAGTTCCAGTCCGCCAGGGGGCCGGCAAAGCGGGCCGCATCGAGGGGCAGGATCGCTTCCGATTCCAGCCCTTCTTCATCGCCGGGGGCGAGGTAGCCCCACAGGGCGAGGAAGCAGCGCACGGCTTCCAGTCCTGGCGTGGCCCGCACCCACTGAAGGGTGGGCCGGCGATCTTCCACGAACCACAGGGGTCGCCCCCCTTCGCGCAGGCTCAGCAGCACATCCGGCTTGCTGCCCTGTTCATGGCCGTACACGGCCTGGGGCTCCAGCCCAGCGGTTTCCAGGAGCCGCGCGGCATAGGCGCCGCCCTTGGTGGTGAGCACCAGCCAGGGCACGCCATCCACGGCCAGCTCGTGCAGACGCCGCTCCACCCCGGGGAAGAAGCGGTGCAGGGCCAGCCAGGCGGCGGGGTCTTCGCGGAGGGCAGCGTCCCGCACGTTTTCCAGGGCCCCCTGCAGCACTTCGGGGCTGGTCGCTGCCTGTCCCAGGCCCGTCGCCAGCGCACGGTCATAGTCGCTGAGCCAGTGGTCGAGATTGAAACCGGGGCGGCCCAGGGCGGCGGCCACCAGCACCATCTCCCATCCCTTGTGGATCAGCGGGCGAAGGGCGGCGAAGGCAGCGGGGGCTTGGTCCGGCAGCTCCAGGCAGGGATCGAGCCGTTGGGCCGCCCGTCGAGCCGACCACCAGTATTCGGGCATGCCATCGATCAGCACGCCATCGAAATCAAAGACCAGGAGCGGTGCGGGCGTCACCGGGAGGCCGATGGAGGAGTCGGAACTGGGCCGCTAGGATTCGAACCTAGGAATGTCGGGACCAAAACCCGATGCCTTACCGCTTGGCGACGGCCCAATGAAGGCAGGTCGTTGCTGGAACGGTGAATCGTTCCGCTGACCGCTGAAGCCGGTTCAACCGGCACCAACACAGTTACCCACAGCAGCCGGTCCTTCGTCAACTCGCCGGCGCAGCCACGCGCCCGCCATCGCCGCGGACTTCCGCCGATCGGAGGGTCCCAGCGCGCTTGGATCAGGCAGGGAACACCCGCAGGCGCTGCTGCTGGCCACGGCCGAAGACAGCGCTCCGCAGCCGGTAGTGGGTCACCAGTTCGGCCTGCATCCGCCGCACTGTTTCGCTGCGGGGCAGCAGTTCCACGGGCCGCCCCTGGGGCAGCACCACCTGCTCCACCGCCAGCCTGCATTCCTCCAGGGCGGCATGGGCATCGTCGAGACCCGTCACCTCAGCTGCGGGAGGTCCGGAGGGGCGCCGATCGCTGACGCGCTCCAGGGCCCTTTGCAGCTGATGGAGGCTCTCGGATTTGATCACCAGGATTGGCAATCCCTGGGCCTGGGCCCGGCGGCGCAGGCTCGGCTCACGGCCCAGCTGTCCCCGCAGGCTCAGCAGCAGGTCGGCACCCTCCGGGGCCTCCACCACCTCCAGGTCCAGGGAGCGGCTGCGGGCTGCCTCCTCAAGGAGGGCGCGCGATACCCCAACGCCGCAGACCCTCAGGGGCGGGGGCGGGGGGCTCGCTGGCCGCCCATGGGCAGCCACCGGGGCGTCCGTGGGGGTCGTTGGGGCCGCGACGGGGCTGGGGGAGGTGTGGGCCGCAGGCGGGGCAGGCGGCCGGGCCGCCGGGCTGCGGGGGGGACGGGCCAGGCCGGTTTCCGCCGGGGGCGGGGCCTCCACGAGCCGCAGTTCACCCGCTTCGGTGAGTTCCCGGATCTGGGGCCGGGCCGTCTGACCCCGCAGCAGCAGATCCACCGTGGTGGCCACATCGCGATGCACCAGCCAGCGCTGGCGGCTGTGCATCTCCACCGCGATCGGGAAGGTGGGTTCGGCGGCCCGTTCCAGCACGGTCTTCTGGGTGCGGCGGCGGCGGGCCTCCTCATCCCCCAGGGTTACCGACTGAATGCCGCCCACCAAATCGCTGAGGGTGGGGTTCTTGATCAGGTTGGCCAGTTCGTTGCCGTGGGCGGTGGCCACCAGCACCACGCCTCGCTCGGCGATCGTGCGGGCCGCCTGGGCCTCGCGCTCCGTGCCGATCTCATCGATCACGATCACCTCGGGCATGTGGTTCTCCACCGCCTCGATCATCACCTCGTGCTGCAGTTCCGGGCGGGCTACCTGCATGCGCCGGGCCCGGCCGATGGCGGGGTGGGGGATGTCGCCGTCGCCGGCGATCTCGTTGCTGGTGTCGATCACCACCACCCGCTTGCCCAGCTCGTCGGCCAGCACCCGAGCGATCTCGCGCAGGGCCGTGGTCTTGCCCACGCCCGGGCGGCCCATCAGCAGCAGCGAGCGGCCGGCGTCGAGGAGATCGCGAACCATCGCCACGGTGCCGAACACGGCCCGGCCCACGCGGCAGGTGAGCCCCACCACGTCGCCGGCGCGGTTGCGAATCGCGCTGATCCGGTGGAGCGTTCGCTCAATGCCGGCGCGGTTGTCCCCGCCGAAGGGGCCAAGGCGCTCCAGCACGAGGGCCAGATCGGCCCGCTCGATCGGGATCTCACCCAGGGCCACGGCCCGGCCGGGGTAGCGGGCCTCCGGCACCCGGCCCAGATCGAGCACCACCTCCAGCAGCTGCTCGCGGGCGTTGGGCTCGGCCAGGGCGCCCTGCACCGAAGGAGGCAACACGGCCAGCAGCCGATCCAGATCGTCCGTGATGCGTTGGGTGGCGGGGGGCAAGGGGGCGACCAAGGTGTTCTCAACCATGCGCAGGAGCGACGAGCCGTCGTCCCTGCCGGTTCTAGCGTCAGCGGAGGTCCGCCGATGGTGGCCTGCTTCGGGATGAGCCCCGATCCACCAGGACTCCGATCGACCAGGCCGCCACAGACCATGCCCCATCGCCTGCTTTCTTCCGGCACCGTTCTGCATGTGGGCTGCGGACCGCAACGGATCGATGCCACCCCCTTCGGCCCTCTCGATTGGCAGGAGATCCGTCTGGACATTGATCCCGCCGTCAGTCCTGATCTGACCGGCACCATGACGGCGATGCCGGAGGTTCCAGCGGCCTCGGTCGATGCGATCTTCTCCTCCCACAACATCGAGCATCTCGAGGCCCATGAAGTGCCCATCGCCCTGGAGGAGTTCCGAAGGGTTCTGCGTCCGGGCGGGTTTGCGCTGATCACATGTCCGGACCTCAAGGCGATTGCCGCGAGGTTCCTATCCCACGGTCTCACCCAGCCCGCCTACATCAGTCCGGCCGGACCGATCAGTCCGATCGACATGTTGTTTGGCCATCGACCTGCCCTGGCGGCCGGCAACCACTTCATGGCTCACCGCTGCGGGTTCGATGAGGCGACACTCCATGCCACCCTGGGGGAGTGTGGATTTGCTCAGGTCGTGACCATGAGCCGCCCCACTGCTTTCGATCTCTGGGCCTTGGCCACCCTTGAGGAATGGCCCGAGGAGCACCTTGGTGATGCCGCCCTCACTCTCCTTCCAGTTCTGCCTGGGGCCTGAGCTCCAACGGCGTCAGGCTCACTGGGATCGACGGAGCCACGGCTCCACCAGCTCGCCGGCAAGGGCGCAGGCCTGGGGCAGCAGATCGGTCTGATCAAGAAGTCTTCCTCCCCGTCGCTGGGCCTCCAGCAGCAGGGGCGCAAGCCTGGCCCTGGCCACACTGCCGAAGGCCACACCGGCCACCCGGGCACGGTCCGATGGGCTCAGTGCCTCCACCAGCGCCAGGGTCCGGTCGTTGGTGCCACCGGCCAACTGCACCGGCCCGGGGGGCAGAGCGTCGGCCAAACGGCGCAGCAGGCCCACGGCGGCGCGGGCCGTGCCGGCACCCACATCGCCGCTCATCGGCCGGCCATCCAGTTGCCAGAGGGGTGTGTAACCGGCCTCCCGCACTTGGGCAAAACGGTTCCAGAGCTCCAAGGCGAGCCGCTGCTCGTCTGGTTTGGGTGGCTCTGCCCCCTTTCGGCCCTCGGATCCGCTGGCTGCCTCCACCTCAAGCCCGCAGCTCACCGCCAGGCGCCGCAAGGGAATGTCGGCCTCCCGCACCTGGGCCAGCCGCGCCGCGAAGGCCCCGGACCGGCCGATGCGGGTGTGGAGTTCGATTGCATCGGGCCGCAGGATGGCCAGCAGCTGGGGCACGGCGGCGGCCGGCAGGATCTGCTCCCGCTCCACGATCAGGCCCTGGGGGCAGGCCGGCAGGCATCGCCCGCAGCCATAGCAGCGATCCGCCAGCACCCCGGAAGGCAACGTCTCAGGGCTGCCTGGGGCTGGGTCCGCGGTCGTGCTCGAGGCGGGATTGTGCCTTCCGGCGGAGGCGGGATCCAGGGGCGGAATGGCCATGGCGGGGCAGACCCGCTCGCAGGGTCTTGGGCAATCGGGCGGGCAGCGGACCGGATCGAACCAGGCCTTGCGGAAATGGGGGTCCGGCCCATCGCTGAGGCTCACCATCAGCCAGGGGCGCATTGCGCCACGCTCCTGGGCCCAGGCGATGCCGCGGCGGGCGGCCGCCACCACGGCTGCATCGGCCGCCAGATCGAGGCAATGCACGCCCGCCAGGCAGTAGAGGCCCGCCAGATCCTCGATGGCGGCGAGGTCCTGGTTGCTGGCGCCGCCGATCCACTTCACCCAGCGGCCGAGGGCCAGGGCCTGCTCCGGCAGATCCGCCGGCCCACCGGCCTGGCCGCATGCCGGTGGCCTCACCCCTCCAGATAGCTGGCCAGGGACTGCCACCGCAGCTCCCGGGCACCGCCCATCTCCACCACCACCCGGAAGCGGGGTTCCCGTCGGGTGAGGCCCACCAGCGAGGAGAGCTCGGCCTGGGAGAGCACCTGGCCTTCGAGGAGCCAGAGGAGGATCGGCGACTGCCCCTCCAGTTCAGGGCCCAGCAGGGGCATCACCCGATGCACCTCACCCACGGCTGCCCCCCGACCCACGCTCTGGTGTCCCAGATGGGGCGGGCGCACACCGTGCAGTTCGAAGAGGTAAGCCTCAGGGTCGCCCAGACCCCGGGCCGAGGTGAGCTGGGCCCGGTAGCCAGCGGCCCGCAGGCGTCGCAGCAGCCGGGTCTCGGCCCCACCCTCGAGAGGCGCGAACAGGGCGATGGCACCCGCGCGTTCCAGATCCTGACGGAATCCGCGGCCTGTGAGCAGCAGGGGCATCGGCGGGAAGGAGAACGGCGGCAAGTCTGGCAGCTTCCGCCCTGTTCAGGGGGTGGGACCCCATGTGTTAGGTTTTTAACTTGCGTTGATGTCTGTGCCCGTCCGCTAGCCGGGCCTCCAGACCATCACGCAGGGGTTGTCATTGGTGACGACCTCTCCAGGCCAGTGCGGCCACCCTGCTGAGGCTTCACCGCCAAGGCCGGAACCGCCGGGAAACTGCCGCAACGGATCGGGAAGGTCACTTCCTCGGGCAAGGAAATTTCTTCCCGCCCACCGCTGATCGCAAGTCCCAGCCCGCTGAATCGCCCCGCTAGCCCAAGGCCGGTGATCCCTGATCGCCCCCTCTGATCTGCGTTTCCAGCATTCAGCACCCGCCGCTCACCCGCGCTCCGCTCGGGTAGGCGCCATGCCCTTTCGCATGGCCCGCGGCCGTCCAGCTGGCGTTATTTCCCCTCCCATGTCCATCGGCATTCTCGGGAAGAAATTGGGCATGTCCCAATTCTTCGACGACGAAGGCAGGTCCATTCCGGTCACCGTGATCGAAGCGGGTCCCTGCCGCATCACCCAGCTCAAGAACGAAGCCAACGACGGCTACAGCGCCGTTCAGATCGGTTTTGGCGAGATCCGCGAGAAGCTGGTCAACAAGCCAGCTCGCGGCCATCTGGCCAAATCCGGCTCCGACCCCCTGCGTCACCTGCGCGAGTACCGCGTTGATGCGGTGGAGGGACTTGAACTGGGCGCCACCATCACCGTCACCGCCTTTGAGGCCGGCCAGAAGGTGGATGTCAGCGGCGACACCATCGGTCGCGGTTTCGCCGGTTATCAGAAACGCCACGGCTTCAGCCGGGGTCCGATGAGCCACGGTTCGAAGAATCACCGTGAGCCTGGCTCCACCGGTGCCGGCACCACGCCCGGCCGGGTCTATCCCGGCAAGCGCATGGCCGGTCGCTACGGCGGCAAGCAGATCACCACCCGTGGCCTCACCATCCTGAAGGTGGATGTTGAGCGCAACCTGCTGGTGGTCAAGGGCTCGGTCCCCGGCAAGCCCGGTGCCCTGCTCGACATCCGCCCGGCCAAGCGGGTGGGCAGCAAAGCCGCGTCCTGAGGAGGAAATCCATGGCACAAGTTGTTGTTCACGATTGGCAGGGCAAGGAGAGCGGCAAGGCCTCCCTTGACCTGAAGGTCGCCAAGGAAACCTCGGCCGCAGATCTGCTGCACCGGGCCGTGGTGCGTCAGCTGGCCAACGCCCGTCAGGGCACCGCCAGCAGCCTCACCCGGGCCGAGGTGGCCGGTGGTGGCCGCAAGCCCTACAAGCAAAAGGGCACGGGCCGGGCTCGCCAGGGCTCGATCCGAACCCCGCTTCGGCCCGGTGGTGGCGTGGTCTTCGGCCCCAAGCCCCGCAGCTATGAGCTGGCGATGAACCGCAAGGAGCGTCGCCTGGCCCTGCGCACCGCCCTGATGAGCCGCCTGGCCGACATCGTGGCGGTCAAGGGCTTCGCTTCGGGCCTCGAAACCCCGAAGACACGCGAGATCACGGCTGCCCTGGACCGTTTCGGCATCCAGGCCGATACCAAGGTGCTGCTGATCCTCGACAACGCCTCCGAAGCCGTCCGGCTTTCGGTGCGCAATCTCGAGAAGGTCCGGCTGATCGCCGCCGATCAGCTCAACGTTTTCGATCTGCTCCACGCCAGCAAGTTGGTGGTGAGCGAGGAAGCACTCGCGAAGATTCAGGAGGTTTACGGCGATGGCTGAACGTTTTTCTGATCGGTTGGCGGATGTGATCCGCCGGCCCCTGATCACCGAGAAGGCCACCCGTGCCCTCGAACTGAATCAGTACACCTTTGAGGTGGACCACCGGGCTGCCAAGCCCGACATCAAGGCGGCCGTCGAATCTCTGTTCGACGTCAAGGTCGTCGGTGTGAGCACCATGAATCCTCCCCGCCGCACCCGCCGGGTGGGGCGCTTCGCCGGCAAGCGTGCCCAGGTGAAGAAGGCGGTGGTGCGCCTCGCCGAGGGCAACGCCATCCAGCTGTTCCCAGAGGCCTGAGGGGTCTGAAACGTCATGGCAATCCGTAACTACAGACCCATCACCCCCGGCACCCGCACGCTGGTGGTCACTGATTTCAGCGAGATCACCGGCCGCGGTCGGGAGCGCGGCTTGGTGGTGGCCAAGCACCGCCGCAAGGGCCGCAACAATCGCGGTGTGATCACCTGTCGCCACCGCGGCGGCGGCCACAAGCGTCTCTACCGGATCGTGGACTTCCGCCGTGACAAGCACGGCGTGACGGCCCGGGTGGCCGCGATCCATTACGACCCCCACCGCAACGCCCGCCTCGCTTTGCTGTATTACAGCGATGGTGAGAAGCGTTACATCTTGGCGCCGGCAGGCGTCAGCATCGGGCAGAAGGTCGTCTCCGGTCCGGATGCACCGATTGAGAATGGCAACGCCCTTCCCCTTTCGGCCATTCCCCTCGGCTCCAGCGTCCACAACGTGGAGCTCTATGCCGGCCGGGGCGGTCAGATGGTGCGCACCGCCGGCGCCAGTGCCCAGGTGATGGCGAAGGAAGGCGACTACGTCGCCCTGAAGCTGCCCTCCACGGAGGTCCGTCTCGTCCGCCGCGAGTGCTACGCCACCCTCGGCGAAGTGGGCAACAGCGAGCAGCGCAACACCAGTCTCGGCAAAGCCGGGCGCAAGCGCTGGCTGGGCCGTCGCCCTGAAGTGCGCGGCAGTGTGATGAACCCCTGCGATCACCCCCACGGTGGTGGCGAGGGCCGCGCTCCGATCGGCCGCTCCGGTCCGGTCACACCCTGGGGCAAGCCCGCCCTGGGCCTCAAGACCCGCAAGCGGAACAAGCCGAGCAATCGGTTCGTGCTCCGGAAACGTCGCCGCACCTCCAAACGGAGCCGTGGCGGTCGCGACTCCTGATGACCCACACCGCTCTGCCGTACGCCT
>Ga0209598_10000958_pt1 | contig 23431 bp, 6 predicted proteins | sample M_140807_EF_Meta_FD_187317 | JGI IMG/M metagenome (GOLD analysis project Ga0209598, IMG submission 187317) | Freshwater microbial communities from Lake Montjoie, Canada to study carbon cycling - M_140807_EF_MetaG (SPAdes) (version 2) | ecosystem: Environmental > Aquatic > Freshwater > Lake...
AAGGTGTAGAAGTCGGCCGCGGTCGGGCTCGAGGTGTAGGCCTTGGCATAGATTTCCGAGGCGGTTGCGTCGGCGGCGCCCTTGATCTCCTGCACCTTGCGGTAGGCGTCCGACTCGATCTGCCGCAGATCCTTCTCCTTGCGGCCCTCGATCTTGGCCGCCTCGCCTGCGCCCTCGGAGCGAAAGCGTTCGGCGATCTGAAGCCGCTCGGAGATCATCCGGTCGTAGATCTTCTCGATTACGCCCGCCTTGTAGTTGATCCGCTTGACGCGAACGTCGAGCAGTTCGATCCCCCAGATGCCGACCTTCTGCGAGGCGGCGGCGAGGATCTCGCGTTCGAGTTCCTTGCGGCCGAAGCGGATCGGCGGCAGCACGCCGACGCTGGCTCCCGATTCGGCGATCGTGGCATCCTGCTCGGGCTTGCGGGTTCTGTCGGAGCGGACGACCTCGATCAGGTCGTGGCGGGCGACGACGTTTCGCGTCTCGCTGCCGATGATGTCGTCGAGCCGCGACTGGGCGCTGCGCTCGTCGCGCAGGCTCTGGAAATACTTGAGCGGATCGGCGATCCGCCAGCGGGCGAACGTGTCGACGACGACATAGAGCTTGTCGCGGGTCGTCATCTCGCTCGGGGTGCCGTCCCATTCGAGGATTCGCTTCTCGAAGCGGTTCGCCGTCTGCACGAAGGGGAGCTTGAAGTGCAGTCCGGCGCCGTTCGAGGAGCCGGTGGCATTGATCGGCTCGCCGACGGGGCGGCCAAACTGGGTGACCACCACCTGCTCGGTCTGGTCGACGGTGTAGGCGCAGCCGAGGATCGCGATCCCAGCCAGCAGGGCCGCGGCCGCGCCGAGCGGCGAGAAGAGCAGGCCCGAGGCGAAGCGGGCGAACTGGAGCAGGGGATGGTTGATCGGGAGCTGGTTCATGGGGCTGTTTTCTTGGGCTGGGCCTGCCGGGGATCGAGCTGCTGCAGGTTCATGAAGGGCAGAAACTGCTTCGCGTCGGCGTCGAGGATCACCTTGCCGCCGAGCTGCGGGATCACCTCCGTGATCATCTCCAGATAGAGACGCTGCCGGGTGACATCGGGGGCCTTTTCATACTGCTCGAGCAGGGCCTTGAACCGGGAGACGTCGCCCTCGGCCTCGTTGACCCGCTTGGTGGCGTAGCCCTCGGCCTCGCTGATCTTCTTCGACGACTCGCCGGCCGCCCTCGGCACGACCTTGTTGTATTCGCCGTTGGCCTGGTTGATCATCTGCTCCCGCTCTTGCTGGGCGCGGTTGACCTCGTCGAACGACCGCTGCACGGCGTCCGGCGGATGGACGTTTTTGAGCTGCACTTGCTGCACCCGCAGGCCCATCTTCAGCTCCTGCACGAGTTCGGTGAGCTTGGCGATCGCCTCGTTCTCGATTCCCTGGCGTCCGATCGTGAGCACCTCGTCGACCGTCCGGTCGCCGACCACCTCCCGCATCACGCATTCCGAAAGGTCGCGGAGCGTCGGCCCCGGCTCGCGGTTGTTGAACAGGAACTGCTCGGGGTCGTTGATCTCGTACTGCACGACCCATTCCACATGGGCGGCATTGAGATCGCCGGTCACCATGTCGCTCTCGGCCTGCTGCTCGTGCGACACCTGATCGGGGTTCGTGGCTCCCGGCGAGGCGAAGCCAAACTCCATCTTCAATTGCCGCTTCACCGGCAGGATCGTGACCGTGTCGATGCCGAAGGGGAGCTTGAACCGCAGGCCGGGGCCGACGGTACCGACATACCGGCCAAACCGCTGGATCACGCCGACGCTCTCCGGGCCGACGGTATAGACCCCCCGGGCGAGCCCCGAGAACAGGAGCAGGGCGAGAGCCCCGATGAAAAGCAGCGGCAGTTGGCCGCCGACGCCACGCGGAAACTGGGGGATCTCGGGAAACTGCGGGTTTTTTTGCATGGCTCCAGACTAACTCAAACCTATCTGAATTGCTGGCACCAGTAGGCGGTGCCAGAAGAACTATAGGCCAAGGAAACCCCGATCCGGGTGTAGCCCGAGCCGAGGATGTTGGCCCGGTGGCCGGGGCTGTTCATCCAGTCGGACACCGCCTCGGAGGCCGACGACTGCCCCATGGCGATGTTTTCCGCCACGCCGCTGCCGTGCTGAAGACTGTTCCGGGAGGCCATCCAGCGGGCATGGTTGCGGGCCCCGTTCATCAGCTGGGAATCGACTGCCAGGGGGGGCAGGCCGTGGCGGGCCCGGGCCGCATTGGTCTGGGAAATCGCCGTCATTTCGGCGGAACTCGTTCCCACGACGGGCTTTGCGGCCACGATCGTGGTTGGCTCCCGGGCCTCTGTCGGCCCGGTCTGGCAAAGACCGGCAAGGGTAACGAGGGCTCCGATCCCAAACAGTTGAACCCTAGGCACCGGAAACGTCATAGTCATGAGCGTCATAGTCATGGATGCTCCTCCGTGGTTGCAGAATCAGCGGTTGCGAAACAGGCAGTCCGTCCTGTCCGAGTCAGCCCGACAGGATGCCGGGCGGCCGTCATGGTAACCTGTACGGCCTGTATCGATTGGGCGGATTTCCCTAAGTCTTTTTCTGGAAGAGAGTTATGAAATTCCTCAGGGTCTGTCTCGGGGTCTTCGCCAGCGTTTTTCTGGCCCACTCGATCGCCGGGGCGGCTGACGTCGCTCCCGAACAATGGCTCGCATTCGAGGGCGGCGAGGGCCCGGGCAAGGGGAAGCGGGTCGTGCTGATCAGCGGCGACGAGGAATACCGCAGCGAGGAGGGGCTCCCGCAGTTGGCCAAGATCCTCGCCCGGCACGGCTTCACCTGCACCGTGCTCTTTGCGATCGATCCCAAGACCGGTGAGATCAGCCCCAACGAGCAGAAAAACATCCCCGGCCTCGAGGCCCTGCGGAAGGCCGATCTGATGGTCATCGCCAGCCGGTTTCGCAACCTGCCTGACGAGCAAATGAAGGAGATCGACGACTATCTCAAGGCTGGCAGGCCCGTGATCGGGATGCGAACGGCCACGCACGCCTTCAACATCCCGGCCGACCGGGCCTACGGCCACTACAGTTTCGATTCCAAGGCCGAAAAGATGCCGCAGGGCTTCGGCCGGCATGTGCTCGGCGAGACCTGGATCAGCCACCACGGCCACCACAAGTTTGAGAGCACCCGCGGGCTCGTCGCTCCCGATGCCAAAAACGACCCGATCCTCCGCGGCATCAAGGATGGCGACATCTGGGGGCCGAGCGACGTGTATGGCGTTCGCCTGCCGCTGCCGGGCGACTCAAAGCCGCTCGTCCTCGGCCAGGTGCTCGAGGGGATGACGCCCGACTCGCCGCTGGTCGAGGGTGCCGACGCCAAGAAGAACGACCCGATGATGCCGATCGCCTGGACGAAGACATACAGTCTCGAGGGCGGGCCGAAGGGAAAGGTGTTTGCGACCACGATGGGGGCGGCCACCGACCTCTCCTCGGCCGGCCTGCGGCGGCTCTTGGTCAACGCCGCCTACTGGGCGACGGGCCTCGAGGGGCAGATCCCGGAGGCGGCGAACGTCGACCTCGTGGGCACCTACGAGCCGACCGCCTTCGGCTTCAACGGCGGGAAAAAGGGCCTGAAACCGGCGGATTTGAGGTAGGGCGGAGTGCCAGCAGCCACTCCAGGAGGCACCGTCCGCAGAATCGATCCGATCACCACAGGTTTGCAGGCGATCCACCGAGCCAATTCGTTGCCCACCTCAGAGGCCGATGCTAGTCTCGAACAAAGTCGGTTTTTACCCGTAGATAGGGGAAATCGCCTGCGGCTGGGCTGCCGTGGTGGAGATTATGGGGCAGGGTGGCCCGCGCTGATTTGATTGCAGGCAACGGCTGAGTCTCGGGCAAGTGCGTCTGGTTGTGCCGTTTGGACGGGCTGCTTTCGCGGTCTGTTCGTGTTGCAGAGTCGATCCCCATCACGAAGTGAGATCCCGAAGATCATGAAGAAGTCTTCCCTGACGGCATCGCTGAAGTCGCTGTTCCAGAGCCGAAGCCACCGTGCCGCGGGCTCGAAGCTTGCCCGCGTTGGCCGCGAACGGCCCGGCCAGATGGAGCGGCTCGAGGAGCGGCGGGTGATGGCTTTCGATCTCGTGGCGGCCTATGCGTCGAGCGATCGGCCGTTTTTCGTGTCGGGTCAGGTCGCCGAAACGCTCTCCGATGCCCCGCAGCAGATCACCGTCCGTTTCAGCCCGGGCACGACCGTCGATTCGACCACGCTCGGCAGCATCCAACTGGTGCGCAGCGGCGGTGCGACTGACCCGTTTGGAAACGGCAACGACATCTCGATCATTCCCGGCAGCGTGACTGTCGACGACCTGCCGAACAGCAATCAGGTCACGATCCGTTTCAAGGAGACGCTCCCCGACGATGCCTACCGGATCGCGATCGGCCCCGGCCTGAAGACGACCGCTGGCGAGGCGTTCCGAAACGGTGGATCGGCTGCCATCGACGTGCGTGTCGATCTTGGAGCATTCGTCGTGTCGGTGGTGCCGCAGCCGGTCTCCCGCAATCCGGCCGGCGGCTTGCAGCAGAATCGCGACCAGATCGTTGTCTATTTCAACCGCAACGACCCGCTCAACGTCGCCTCCGCCCAGACGACGACGTCGTATCGTCTCTTCGAGGTGAACCCCGCCACCGGCGACGATCGTTTTCCGCTTTCGCCGATCAACCCCACCGGAGTTTCCTACGACCAGTCAACCGGCAAGGCCGTCCTCTCCTTCGCGCCGGGGGCGATCGCCGATGATCGGCAGTATCGACTGCAGATTGGCTCCGCCGAGGCATTGGTCGCCGCTTCCGCCCCGGTGGGCGAGGGGAGTGACAGCAACTCGAGTTTCGCGACCGCCCAGAATCTCGGATCGATCGGCACCGGAGGGGCGGTGGTCAATGGATCGATTGCGGCCCAGGGCACCGTCACCACGCCCGCCGGCAGCCTCGGGTTTCCTTCCCAGCCGGGGTCGAGCGACGAGCCGGGCCACCGGGACGTCCCTTCCGAATATGTCAACACGCATGGCAGCTCAGGTCAGACGGTTGCCCCGAGCGGACCGATCCAGGTCGTCGAATACAACTTTCAGAGCTTCTACGGAACCGATCCCCAGGGAAACACTCTCTACAACGCGATCACGGAGACCCAGAAGCAGCGGGCCCGTGAGATCTTCGGGATCTACAGTCGCGTCGTGGGGGTCCGGTTCGTGGAAACCCAAAACAGAGGCATCACCGTCGTGACCGGTGACATGCGGGCGATCGATCCAAACATCAATACAGCGCCGAGCGGTCTTGCCGGGGGCAACAGGGCGATCATGGATTCGACAGAAAACTGGGGTGCCAGTGAGTACGGCGGGTCGTGGTTCCAGGTTGCGATGCACGAGATCGGACATACGCTCGGGCTCGATCACACCTACGATCTCTCCGCGATCATGAGCCAGCTCTCGGGCGAGGGGGTTTTTCCCGGCGACTACGACACGATTCATCTCGCCCAGCTCTTTCCGGCCAACGGCTCCGATGTCGACGTCTATCAGTTTTCGCTGCCGACCGCCGGCCGGCTCACGGCCGAAACGATCGTCGGCCGTCCGGGCCAGCCTGTGGTCAGCCTGCTCGACAGCGTCCTGACGCTTTATCGTCTGGACCCGGCCACCGGGAAGCGGGAACTCATCGCCCGCAATGACGACTTCTACGGCATCGATTCCTTCATCGGACTCGACCTCGATCAGGGCACCTACTTCCTCGCCGTGACGAGTGCCGGCAACACGGCCTTCGACCCGGCCGTGGCCGACTCTGGCTACGGCGGCCGCAGCGACGGCAACTACCAGATTCGGCTGGGCTTCCAGCCAAAGAGTTCGGCCGCGACGACAATCATCGACGCATCCGGAACCGCGATCGACGGCGACCGCGATGGCAGGCCCGGCGGGGCTTTCCAGTTCTGGTTCAACACCGCGTCGGCCGCGAACACGCTCCATGTCGACAAGACGGCGCCGATTGGCGGCAACGGGGGTCTCGGCGCGCCGTTCAACACGATCAAAGATGCGATCGCGGCCACGACCCTGACGACCCGTGTCATCCGCATCGCCGGCAATGCGGCCGCAACGCCGTATCAGATCGGCACCGATCTGGCCGGCAGGCCGCTCCCCGACGGCGCGACCTTCAACGTCCCGCGAGGCGTGACGGTGATGATCGACGAGGGCGCGATCCTGAAACTGCGGGCGGCGAATCTCGACGTCGGCAGTTCGTCGGCGCTCGTGTCGCGTGCCGGGGCTTCGCTCCAGGTGCTCGGCACGCCCACGAACAACGTGCAGTTCACGTCGTTCCACAACGACTCTATCGGCGGAAACTCCGACGGTGTCGGGCCCGCCGTCGCTGGCGGCCAGTGGGGAGGCCTCTTGTTTCGCGCCGATTCCGATTCCGCCACCAAGAAGGCCTTCGTCAACTCGGTCAGCCAGGCCACGATCACCTACGGCGGCGGGCAGGTACTCGTCGATTCCAAGCTCGATACGTTTGCCCCGATCCAGTTGGAAAGCAGCCGCCCGACCCTGGCCTTCAACACGATCCAAAACAGCGCGGGCGCTGCCATCGCCGCCACCCCGAACAGTTTCGAGGACGGCAACGGCCGTGTCGGCCCCGAGATCCGTGGCAACACGCTGCTCGGCAATTCGATCAACGGCCTATTCGTGAAGATTCGCACGGAGTTCGGCAGCCCCGTCGACAGGCTCGACGTGCCGGCACGGTTCCGCAGCACCGACATCGTCTACGTTCTCAATGACAATCTGCTCATCAACGGCGGCACGGGCGGCTACATCGAGAATGCAGGTGTCCAGACGGCCCGGTCATCCGGTCGGCTGGCGATCGACGACGGTGTGATCGTGAAGCTTCTGGCCGCCCGGATCGAACTCGAGCGCGGCACGAGCCAATTGATCGCCGAGGGCACTGCTGGTCGCCCCGTGATTTTCACGAGTCTCGGCGACAGCCGCTTCGGTGCAGGCGGCACGTTCGACACGAACGGCAACCTGCCCGATGTCCGGGCCGCGGGCGACTGGGGTGGGATCGTGCTCAATGCCGGTGCCAAGGCCAGCATTGATCATGCTTACATCGCCTACGGCGGCGGCCAGACGCCGATCGAGGGTACGTTCGACCGCTTCAACGTGGTCGAGACCCATCAGGGCGATCTGCGGCTGGCCAACAGCCGTGTCGAGAACAACGCCGCAGGCACGTCGGCGACCAGTCGCAGCGGCCGCGGCGCGAATGTGGCCGCGACGATCTTCGTTCGCGGCGGGCAGCCTGCGATTCTCGGCAACGATTTCCGAAACAATGAGGGCGCCCTCGTCAGCATCAATGCCAATGCGATGAGCGACGTGGAGCGTCCTGACCCGGGCCGCAGCACCGGCCTTATCGATCGGAACGCCTCTCACGACGACAATCGCGGCCCTCTCGTGGCTGAGAACAGGCTGATCTCGACCGTTGCCGGGGCGATCGCCGGCCTTCAGGTTCGCGGAGAAGAGATCACGGTCGAGAGCGTCTGGGACGATGTCGACATCGTGCATGTGCTCCAGAACGAGATCATCGTCCAGAACTTCCACACGGCCACGGGCGTGCGGCTGGTGAGCCGGTCCGATGCCAGCCTCGTCGTCAAACTCGCCGGCACGAATGCCGGCTTCACGGCCGCTGGATACGGCCTCGACATCAACGACCGCATCGGCGGAACGGTGCAGATTCTCGGACAGCCCGGCTATCCGGTCGTGCTCACCTCGCTCAACGACGACACTGTCGGCGCGAGTCTCGATCCGCTTGGCCGTCCGACGAACGACACCAACTCCAACGGCGCCTCCGTCGGCGCGGCAGGCGACTGGCGGAGCATGAAGTTCCTGCCGATGTCGAACGACCGCAACGTTTCGATCCTGCAGGAGCGGGAATTGCCGCTGACCGGCGGGATCGACGTCAACGGTGTCCCTCAGTCGGCCCAGCCACTCGGCGTCCTGGCCCCCAACTTCGCCACCGGGGTAAACACCACGGAGTCAGCCCAGGAAAAGAGCGGCGACGACAATCGGCGGCTCGGGTTCGAGGTGCATGGCCGGATTTCCAACGACTCGCCACAGGATGTCGACGTCTACAGTTTCGTCGGCTACGCCGGATCCGAGGTCTGGATCGATCTCGACAAGACGAGCACGGCCTTCGACGGCATGGTCGAACTGCTCGATGCTGCTGGCACCGTGCTCGCCCGGTCGGCCGATGGCCAGACCGACTTTCAGCTTTCCAACGCGACGCGGGGACTCGGCCTCGACCTCACCAAGGATGCCTGGCGGGGCGGCGATTTTTACTCGGTCAACCCCAAGGATCCGGGGATGCGGGTGGTGCTGCCTGGCGTGACGGGAGCGCAGTCGCAGTACTACATCCGAGTCCGCAGCCAGCCGACGTATTCGAGCGCGACGACGAAGCCCGCCTACGAGGCGGGGCTCCAGTCCAGCCCGGCTGCGGCCCCGGGGGCGACGAGCGGCGCCTACGAACTTCGCGTCCGGCTCCAGCAGCGGGACGAAAAGCCGGGCTCGACCGTCCGCTATGCCGACATCCGCTTCCCGACGACCGGCATCGACATTCAGGGTCTGCCGCTTCATTCGTTGCTGACCGGCGAGACGGGTGAGGCCACGGGCGCGGCCAACGACACGTTCGCCGCGGCCCAGTATGTCGGTAATCTGCTTCAATCGGATCGGGCCACGATCAGCGTGGCCGGCGAGATCACGGCCGAGGCCGACGTCGACTGGTACAGCTTCGCGCTCAACTACGAGCAGCTGCAAAACATCGGCGGCGTGAACAGCGGTCTGAAGTCGTGGTCGACGGTGTTCGATCTCGACTATGGCGACGGCTTCCGAGGCGACCTGACGCTCTCGGTGTTCGACGCCACTGGCCGGCTCCTCTACACCGGCCGCGACTCGAACGTCGCTTCGGACCAGCCGGGTGCGGGCCAGGGGAACGACTTCGACGATCTTTCGCGTGGCACGCTCGGAAAGCTGGATGCATTCATCGGGTCGGCCCAGATGCCTGCCGGCAGTCCGACCGGCTCTCGGAACCAGTCGAATCCCGCGGCGCAGACGCGGTATTACGTCGCCGTGTCGTCGAATGAGCGGCTGCCGGCCGTGCTCGACGCGACCTTCAAGTCGGCCGCGACGAACGGACTCATTCGCATGGAGCCGATCAACTCCGTCGATCGCCTGATCGAGGATCACATCGGCTTCACGGGCTATACGTCGGGACCAACGTCGGGACCAGCGGTGATCGACCAGACCACCGTCGATCCAGGCACGGGGGCCACGCGGCCGCTGATCGACATCGCGAACAGCCTCTCGCTCAATACCCACGTCACACCGTTCACGCTCTCCGACGTGACGCTTTTTGTATCCACCGACAAACGTCTGCTGACGGTCGACGCCATGCGGGGCGGCGTCGAGACGACGCTCGTGACAGACTACGGCACTGCGACCGACATCGGCGATCTCGTGATGCGGTCGGACGGCAGGTTGTACGCCTATGCCGGCATCAATACCGCAAACAACAACGCCGCCGGCCAGGTCGATCTCGTCAACCCCGGCACCGGTGTCCGGACGACCCAGTGGAACGATGCGATCCCCGACTTTGCGGCTGGCACGACCGGATCGATCACGACAAGCGACGTGAACGCGATCGCATGGCGACGTACCGGCAACGGTGTCTATAACGACCTGTACTATTCGGTCGATGCCGGGGCGACCTCACGGCTCTACCGGGCGGATCCCGGCAGCGGGTCGGCGGCACAGAACAATACCCAGGGATATGGCATCAAGGGCACGATTCAGGACGTCGGCAGCCATCTTGGCAAAGTGACCGGCATGGCGTTCGTCGCCGGCACACTCTACGGCGTCGACACCAACGGCTACTTCTTCAGGATCAACACGAATACGGCCGTTGCGACCCTGATCGACATGGATCCCACGACGCCGGGCGTCGCGGATCCAGTGGCCGGCGCCCAGTTCGCGGGGCTTTCGATCGGACCGCAAAACCTCTACGGCGGCATCCTTGCCAATTCGTTGTTTGCCATCACGTCGACCGGCCAGCTCCACGCATTCGACATCGATGGCGCCCGACGAGTCGTGTTCGATAGCGATTCCGACGGCATTGCCGACGCAGCCTCGATCGCGGTTGGGGTTTTTGGGGTCACGGGCCTCGCCTTCTCGCCCCTCGACGTCAATCTCTGGCACTCGACGACGCTGCGGGGAGACGACGCGGGTCATGGCATCAATCCGGCACTCGACAACACCCGAAACGGCTCCGCGAATCGGCCAGTGGTCGATGAGCGTGGGACCACGCGGAGTTACGCGGAGTCCAAGGGTGGCGTCTCGATGTACTTCGGCCTCGAAGGATACGTCGACACCGGGGTGACTCCGTACCTCAACTACCAGTCCGCCCGCCAGCAATATGGCGTCGTTGGCAGCGACTGGCAGCGGGACCTCACCACGGCCACCGGAGTGGTTGCGGCGAACAGCTACGACCTTCCGGGCGGTGCCTACGGCAGCCTGACGACGAACGCCTTCAGCCTGCAGGGATACGACTACACAGACAAGCCGGCGCTGTACTTCAATTACCGGCTGGAGACAGAAAACTCCAACTTCAACGACGATCGGATGCGGGACAGCGCCCGGGCCTACGTCTCGATCGACAGCGGTGTGACCTGGCAGCTCGTCGCGACCAACAACTCGGTCCGTTCCGCGGCCGATACGAGCGATGCCGAACTCCCAGCGTTTGCCTCGGTGTCGTCAAGGATCTCGAACGGGTTGATCAACAATCAGCAAGTCCAGGAACTTTTCGACGGGGCGGGCTGGCGGCAGGCCCGGATCGATCTGGGCAATTTTGCCGGTGCGAACGATGTCCGGCTGCGGTTCGACTTCAGCACGGCCGGCCGGTTCGACGAGACTGCCCGCAATGCGGCCGGCGATCTGATCAACCAGATCGATGGACTGGCCGGGACGAGGGGCAACCTCAATTCGCCGACCCGAGGACAGAACAATGCCTTCGAGGGCTTCTACGTCGACGACATCATCGTCGGCTTCGCGGAGCGGGGCGAGGCGGTGACCGGTGCGGTTGCCAACCAGACCGGGTTCTTCGATGTCGGCACACCAACCGGGGGCACTGCGACGGTGCCGTCGCAGACGCTGCAGGGTCAATACCAACTCGAGATCCGAGGCGGCACCCGGTATGGCGTTCTTGCCGACCCACTCACCGGTGCGGTCGCTGTCTCGGGTACGTTCGATACGAACGACGATCTCGTCGAGTCGAACGGGCTTCTCGGTGATGCAAACACCCGCCGCGAGCAGGGGCAGTTTCTGGTCGAGAACAACATCGTCTCGTCGGCCTCGGGGTATGGCATCAGCATCGACGCCGGCCCGCGGGATGCGACTGCAGGCACTCCCTTCCCGGGAGTGGTCCGCAATCTCCCCGTTCTCAACAACGGCAGGCTCGTGCCGGGCGTGGTGGTGAGCAACAACATCATCGCCTCGAGCGGGATCGGCGGAATCTCGTTCAGCGGAGATCCAAACTCGGGCGCCGTGCCGACGGCTTCCGTGCCCTTCGGCCGGATCGTGAACAACACGATCTACGGCGGTCCAACTCAGACTGGAACAGGCGTCGCGGTGAGCGACAACGCCGGGCCGACGCTGCTCAACACTCTGTTCGCCAATCTGGCGGCTGCGGTGACGGTCGATGCCACGAGCCGCGTTGACGGTGCCGGCAACCAGCGGACTGTGATCGGCACCTCGGCATTCTGGAATGTGGGCAGCCAGGTCACGGCCGGCGTGACGCAGAATCAGGGCCTCGTCCTCGATGCCGACCCGTTCGTCAACGCCGCCGCGAGAAACTTCTATCTGGCCGCCGGCTCGCGGGCGATCGACAGCGCGATCGACTCGCTCGCCGACCGCAATGAGCTGGTCGTGGTCACCTCGGCGATCAACGTGCCGCAGTCGCCGATCATGGCACCCGAACAAGACTTCTACGGGCAGGTGCGGGGCGATGATCCGACCCAGGCCAGCATCCCGGGCCTCGGCAGCAGCGGGTACAGAGATCGCGGAGCCATCGATCGGGTCGATCTCGCCCAGCCCTATCTCCTGCTCGTCGAGCCGCTCGACGGATCGCCGAGTGACAAGAACGGCGATCCAAACTCCGTTCGCCTCGAGAAGGCTGACGCCCGTGGCTTGACGCGATTCGTCCTCCAGCTCAGCGACAACGGCGTCGGCATCGACCATGCCACCGTCAGGCAGCAGGCCTTCGTCCTGACGCGAGACGGCGTCACGCTCGTGGCCGGCCAGGACTACGGCTTCGTCTACAACCAGAACACCAAGCAGGTGACGTTCGAGGCGGCAGCCGTCTACGTTTCCGGCAAGTACCTGATCACGGCGAACACGGCCGCCACGGTGTCGGGCACACCAGGACTGCTGACCGATCTGGCGAACAACACGCTGCTGGCGAATCAGCCGGGTGGAGCCGCCATGTTTGAGGTGGTACTCGCCGACGTGCCGGGCGTCCCGACGGCGGTGACCGCGATCGCCTCCGACGGATCGGCGACGGTTTCGTGGGTCGGTCCGCCCGCAAACGGTGTCGCAATCGACCGCTACAAGGTTGAATACTCCTCGAACGGCGGCGGGTCGTGGATCAATGCGGGCACCTCGACCGGCTCGTCGCTGGTCGTCCCCGGACTCACGAACGGCGTTACCCACATCTTCCGGGTAGCTGCAAGCAACGTCGTCGGTGACGGCGACTGGTCGGCTGCCTCGGCCCCCGTGACTCCGCGTGCAGCCGCCTCTTCACCGGCGATTCTCTCGGCCGCCCCGGGGAACGGCAGCGTCGCCCTCGCCTGGTCGACGCCGGCAGGCGACGGCGGTTCGCCGATCGTCGGCTATATCGTCGAGATCACCGGCGCTGGTGGCACGACGCAGGTGAGCCTGCCGGTCGTGAATGCCTACACGGCGACGGGACTGCAGAATGGTTCCGCCTACTCGTTCCGCGTTCGGGCCCAGACGGTGGTCGCCGGTCAGTGGTCGGCCGCTTCGGCGGCGGTGACACCGCTCGGTCTGCCGGCGGCCCCGACCGGCGTGGTTGCCATGGCGGCCAGCGGAGCCGCGGAAGTTTCCTGGTCTGGAGTTTCGGCCACCGGTGGCTCACCTGTCACCGGGTACGTCATCCGGCATGTCAGCAGCCGGGGCACCGTGGACGTGGCCGTCGGACCCGGGCTGGCGGCGACCGTGACCGGACTCGTGAACGGCACCCCCTACCAGTTCCAGGTGGCCGCGAGGACCGCCGCCGGTCAGGGAGTCTTCTCGACGCTCTCGGCGGCCGCGACGCCCGGCCCGCAGGCCGCTCCGGCGTTGCGGGTCTCGGGAACGGTTTCGAGCAACGCGGTCAGGCTCCGATGGACGGCCCCGCGGGCAAGCGGCATCACCGACTACGTCGTCCAGTATTCGACCAACGGCGGGGCGACCTGGACGACGGCTTCCGAAGGCGTCAGCAAGGTGACCACGGCCACGATCACGGGGCTACAGAACGGCGTCGCTCATACTTTCCGGGTCGCGGCCGTCGTGGGTGGGATCGTCGGCCGGTTCTCAGCACCGACCGTACCGTTGATGCCCTACAACAAATTCGCCAAGCCCGAAGCCCCGGTCATCGCATCGGTGAGTGCGATGGGGTCCGGCACCTACTCGCTCCAGGTCAACCCTGTGACGAGCATCGAGGGCGGAGCTGTCACCGACTACATCATCCAGTACCGGGTCAATTCCGGCAGCCGGAGCCGCTGGGTGACCTATCGGGACGGCGTGAACGCGAACACGACCACGACGCTCAGGGGACTGAAGAGTTCGGCGGGCTACGTCTTCCGAGTGGCGGCCAAGAACAAGGCCGGCACCGGGGCGTATTCCAGCGAGGCGACCGCCTTCTCGCCGATCTTCTGATCATCGATCGTCGTTGGGACAGGCGGCGAGTCTGCTGATCCTGCCACCTTCTGGGTGATTCCTACCAGCGGCCCTCGAGGCCGAGGCTGACGCCCTGCACCACCGTGCCGCCCCTGGTGTCGATCTTGCCGGTGGGCGGCACTGCCGCCAGATCCTCGACCGGATACTGCCGGGTCGGCTGGGCGAGTCCCTGCAGCCAGAGACCGAGATAGCCGACCCGGAGGTCGAGGCAGTTTGAGATCGGGATCACACCGGTGAAGCCGAGTTCACCGACGAATCCGCAGCTGGCCGGCGACTGGGAGAAGGAGTAGGGCTGGTTGACGCCGGCGTTTTCCTGAATGAGCAGCGAGTTGACCGCCACGTTGTTGCCGTAGGCACCACCCTTCATCACCGAATCGACCCGCAGCCACTTGAGCGAGAGCACGCGGGCGTCGAAGCCGATCTGGCCGCCATAGAGGCTGTTGAACACGTTCGACTGGTAGGTGTCGGTGAAAGGGGTGCTCGTCGCGCCGCCGCTGGTCGAGAGCGTGGCCGACTCCCGCCATTCGACCCAGCGGAATCCGGCCAGAAAGCGGAGGTTGGGCCCGTGGCAGTGGTAGCGGTTGACCTCAAAGCTCTGGATGCCGCTGCCGAGGTTCATGTTGGCCCCGTCGAGGCCGGTCTCGCTGGTGGGCGTGAGGATGTTCGGGGCGACATCGTAGCCCTGGTCGGTCAGGGGCAGGGTTCGCTGGGAGCGGAAGTTGAAGGCCCGGAAGTAGGTGGTCTCCCAGGCATTGCCGCAGGCATCGGTGCGGAAGAGGGAGAATCGCGGGCCGGCCGCCATGGTGCTCTCGAGCTGGTTGGCATTGAGCACCACCGGGCCGCCTCCCGTGACGGTCATCAGCGGGAGCGAATCGGGAGCGTTCCGCCAGAGGAACAGGGCGTCGGCCCGTCCGGCCCAGCAGCCGCCCGACTTCTTGTGGAGTTTGGCGAGCTTCTGGAACAGACCCGGCGGATCGCAGTCGACCATCCGACCGCAGTGCCTGTCGGCGATGCATCCGAGGATGCCGTCGTCTTCACAGTCGCCGGAACCGCCCTGACCAGAGCTGCCGTACTGTTCGCCCGAGCAGTGGCCGCAGTTGCAGGAGCCGTCGATACCGTTCGCGCAGCAGCCACCGATCGTTCCTGCGAAAGCGTGTGAGTGGTCGGTCGAGCCGTAGGCGTCGGCCATGGTCGGGGGCGACGACGGCATCGCCGGCGAATGCGGCTCGGGTTCGGCGATGTCGCCGAGGAGGACCGATTCGGTCTGGTCGGCCGAGTCGAAGGAGCCGGCCGCTGCGGTGCCGGCAGGGGCTGTGGCCGCCGCCAGCAGGGCGAGCGTCGTCAGCACATTCTTCGCGACCGGCGGGATGGCTGCGGACAGAAAATTCCACGTCAAGCGAACCGACATCGTTGCTGCCTCCGTCGAGAATACCGTTCCGACCGGTGGAATCGGTCGTGGCGGTCATCCGGCGGGAGGGTCGTGCCGCAAGTTCGCGTCAGGCAGGATGGGCTGAGTCTGCGGGGCGGCTCAAGAAATGGGCAGTTTCGCCAATCAACCAACAACTGCAGTCCAGGCATAAGTTGCCCAGACCACCGTTTGTAGGCCGCTTTGTGCTGTCCGACTAAGACAGCCGGAGAGAATGCACCCGCCCTCTAATTTAGACCGGTCAGGAAAATTACCGGCGGATCGGAGCGACAGTCTTGAGCGAGCTAAACCCAACGTTCTTCCCCTTGCCCCAGTAGAGCGACTGAGTGTCGGTCATGGACGAGCCATTGACCGTGGCCGCGATCATGCCGGGATTGATTTCGAGAGTGTAGAACCCCTTGGCCGAGGTCGCCCGAGTCGGAAGCGTGAGCCGGTAATTCGCTCCGCTACCTGCGAGACGTGCTCCCCGGATCGACACGCTCCGCCCGTTCAGCAGCAACCGTATAGAGCCCAGGGTAAATCCGCTGACAGGCGTGGTGAAGGTGATCGGAATTGTGGTCACCGTGACCTTCTTGTCGGGGACAAGACTGGCGATCTTGCTGAAGCCTGTCGAACCAGTGATCGCGACGCCGCCATCGACCGCAATGCTGTTCGAGGCACCGAGAGTTCGGATGGGGGAACTGAAGGCGGCCGAAACTACACCGCCATTTGGCATTCGGTTACCGGTGAGATCGATCACCGAAGCATTTGACCACTGCGACACATCCAGATCACCGGCCTTGTCGCCGGGTTGCACGACGTAGGTACCAGCGAGCGTCGTGCCGGCAGACGCCGCAACGAGAGTTACTTGGGCTCCGGTGTTGAGGGTCACGGTCATCGTTGCTCCAGCCTGAACGGATTCGGATATCTCGGCGATGATCGAAATTGTCTGCCCGATGCCGTAGGTTCCATCTGGCGAAGCGGACCGGAATGCCGCCACGCTCGGTGCTACGGTGTCAATTGTGAGTGAATAGCCGCTTGACGGACCGCTGGTATTGCCGGTGGCATCGGTGGCGGTTGAGGTCAGGCTGTAGGCGCCGTCGTTCAGAGAGTTCAAGGTGACCGACCAGAGGCCCGCCCCGCTCGTGACGGCGGTTCCGAGCACGGCTCCGCCGTTCCGGATGGTGACGGTACTTCCGGGTTCAGCGGTCCCGGAGAACGTCTGTGTGGCAACGTTGGTCCGACTACCGGATGCCAGAGTGCCTGTGATCGTAGGCATCGTCGGTGGGACGGTGTCGATTGTGAGCGAATAGCCGCTTGACGGACCGCTGGTATTGCCGGTGGCATCGGTGGCGGTTGCCGTCAGGCTATAGGCACCGTCGGACAGGGAGTTCAAGGTGATCGACCAGAGGCCCGCCCCGCTCGTGACGGTGGTTCCGAGCACGGCTCCGCCGTTCCTGACGGTGACGGTGCTTCCGGGCTCGGCCGAGCCGAAGAAGGTATGAGCGGCAACGTTAGTCCGACTACCGGATGCCAGAGTGCCCGTGATCGTAGGCGTCGTCGGAGCGATGGTGTCGATCGTAAGCGAGTGACCGATAAACGGTGCGCTGATGTTGCCGGCTGCATCGGTGGCGGACGCGGTCAGGCTGTAAGAGCCATCCGGCAGCGTGCTGGGGGCGATCGACCAAAAACCCGCCGCATTCGTGACCGTGGTTCCGAGTGCGGTTCCGCCGTTCCTGATGGTAACGTTGCTTCTGGGTTCAGCAATCCCGGAGAACGTCTGTGTGGCGACGTTGGTGCGGCTACCGGAGGGCAGATTGCCTGTGATCGACGGCAACGCCGGAGCGACCGTGTCGATCGTGAGGGTGGCCGTTCCGGTCGACGTATTGCCAAGCGGATCCCTTGCGGTTGCCATCACCGAATACGCTCCGTCAGTCAGAGCTGCGAATGTACCGGAATCAGGCGTCGCAATTGCCAGGTTGAGAGACCATGCGTTCAGAGCGACTGGGACGTTACTGAAGGTTGAGCCGTTCACAAGAACCTGAAGAGTGTCACCAGCGAGCAGCGTTGCCGTGCCGCTGATGACGGGCTTCGTGACCTTGGATGTAAGCGGAGTCACGACGGGCGCGGCAGGTGGAGTCGTGTCAACGAAGATTTCTGCAAAGGTCGGATCAGAAGTCGCGTTACCAGCAGCGTCTGTTACGGTTGCCGCTACAGAATGGAATCCATCGGTTAGGTCAACGAACGTTCCGCTTACCGGCAACGTGCTTGCAAGATTGAGTGACCAGAGTCCATCGACGACGGGCACGTTATACGTGCAGCCGCTGACAGTTACCGACAGCGTTTCTCCTACCGCGAGCGTCGCAGTGCCGCTGAGTATGGGCTTCTGAGATGTCGTGACCAGACTGAAGACAGCCGGAGCCGTTGGAACGATCGTATCGATGACGATATTGCGAGATCCTGCGATGTTGTTTGTGCCGACGGGGACGGCCATGTTGGTCAACAGATTGCCGACCGTGTCCGTCACGGATGCATCGGAGATAGCCGTTACGGTCAGATCCAACGAGTTCTCGCCGGGCGCGACAACGTATGTCCCGGTGAGAGTAGTGCCCTGTGTGACCGCAGTGAGCACGACGACGGCACCCGTGTCGAGCTCGATACCGATCGACGATCCTGCCGTCACCGTCTTTGATGCCGTCGCAATAATTGGAATCGGATGGCCGGCTTTGTAGCTGCCGTTCAGTACGGTAGCCGGAACGGAAAACCTTGTGATCGTCGGAGCGATGCCATCCACGATCACGGCATTCGTCGGCGGCGGGCTGATGAGCAAACTGCCCGTGTTGCCCGCGATATCGGTGATCCGGGCGCCGTTGAGCGAGATCGCCGTGCCAACAACGATCCCGTTAAGGTCAAGGTCGGTATTCGCGACAACGTAGTCGAATACAAGCGTCGGCGTCTCCGTGCCTGCAACATATTCGGCATATCGAGTCATTGATCCCACCACCAGCGCAATCCTTGGCACACTGCCGGAGCCAGGTTCAGGTGTAACGCGGATCGACTCGTTGAAGGTGACGGTGAATTGCAGCGTGTCACCTGCCTTGTAGTTGCCGGCGGCAGGAACGATGACGGACGTCGGCAAAGCGAGAACTGGCGCGACGGCATCGACGCGGATGCCCGAGATATCGGGCGGCACGAACGAAAGCAGGACGACGCCGCCTGCGTTGGTGATCGAACCGCCACTGATCGCAGTCGAAGCGAAGTGCAGACCATCGGTGTCGAGATCACTCACGACGATCGTATACGCAAACGTCAGGGCGTTGGTGCCGCTGCCGGAGCGATAATTCGCGTTTCGCGTATTACCGCCGATCGAGAGACTGAGCATAGGGGAGCCCGTGGCAGTGACGGGAGCATCGAAGGTGGCGGTGAAAAGGATCGTCTCACCGGCACGATAGAACCTGTCGTTGGGTGAGGCCAACGCGACAGTGGTGACAGACGTGAGGTTTACGATCACGCCGTTGAACGACGCCGCGGCGATCGTCGCCACGTTCGCGTTGTTGCCGCTGCCGTCCCGAATGGCGCCGCCGTTGAGTTGAATCGGAGATGCCGCGATCGAAACGCTCGTGGCGGAGTCGCCCGGGAGCACGAGATAGCGGAATTCAAGTTGGGTACCCGTGAAGCCCACGGGACCCGAGAAGGTGGCTTCGCGGATGTTGGAGCCAAGGCTGAATCGAAGCGTAGGCGCACCGGTAACAGTCACGACGTCATTGAATGGAACCGTGAATACGAGTGCGTTTTGTCCGACCACGCCGGTGACATACGTGCCTGGGGTCGGTCCGTTGATCACCGAATTGGCTGCGGGAGCCACGCCATCGACGACCACGAGGTTGAGGTTTGAGGGCGTGGGTATATCAAGCGCGACCGGCGTACCGCCTAGCGTCGTGATCGAACTCCCAGTTGGCAGGTCAATTGAAGCGGCAGCGAGAGTAATTCCGTTGGCATCGAGGTCGCCGTCGACCACCGTGTATCGGAACTTGAGTGTGTCGGTGCCGTTGCCCGAGACGTAGGAGGCGTTCTTGGGGTTCGGAGTACCGCTCGTGTCGAGGAGGAACTGGATCCTCGCCGCGCCGGTGACGTTGACGGAGTTCGAGAACGTGGCCGTGAACTCGAGCACGTCGCCGGCTTTGTACGTCTTATTGGCAGGAGCCGACAGCGTCGTGATGCCCGTGCGGTTGATTGCGAAGGCCAGCGAAGCGGCCGGGAACTGCGCCGACGTCAACGTCGCGTCGTTACCCGCCGCGTCCTTGATCGTGCCGCCGGCAAGCGAGATTCCGGTGGCGGTGACGCCGGCGATCGTCGAGTCGCCGGCGACGACCGGGTACTCGAAGTTGAGGGTGGTGGTGCCGGTACCGCTGGGGGATACCAGATCGACCTGGCGGGTGGTGCCGCCGATGGTGACGTTGAGCTTGGGCGCACCGGTGACGTTCACGATCTCGTTGAAGGTAACGGCGAACGTGAGTTTGTCACCGTTCTTGTAGGCGTTCACAGCCGGAGAGGTGACGCCGGCGACTGTCGGGGCCTGGGTATCGACGATCACGCCAGCGACGTTCGGCGGCGAGAAGGACAGCAACGCATTCGTCCCGCCAGCATCCTGAACCGTGGTGCCACCGCCAAGCGTGACCTGCGTGTTCGAGAAGTCGAGGCCGGCCCCGTTGGCGTTGTCACCAGCCGCGACTTGGTAGCGGAACGTCAGCGTCGTCGTGCCCGTGCCACTGAAGTACGTGGCAGTCCTACTGACCCCACCGATCAGCAGGCCGATCGACGCATTGAACGGCGACGAGACGTTCACCGACTTCGAGAACTGCACCGTCACCGGGATGAACGCACCGGTCTTGTAGGTGCCCGCGGCAACCGTGACGCCGTTCGCGACGATCCCCACGATGTTCACCGCAGCGTTTGGTGAGTTCGTCGGGAACGACGGTGACGTGAGCGTGGCATCGTTGCCCGCAATGTCCTTGATCGTGCCGCCCGCCAGCGCGATGCCGGTCGCGGCCACGCCGCTGCCGGAATCAGAGGCCAGGATCGAGTACTCGAAGCTGAGCGTGCTCGTGCCATTGGCAGAGGTCGCTGCAGCCAGGCTCGGCGCCGTGAGCGCCGCCTGCTTCGTCACGCCGCCGAGCGTGAACGACAGCGTCGGCGAACCTGTCACCTTCACCGGCTCACTGAACGACACGCTGAACGAGAGCTTGTTGTTCGGCGCTGCCGCCGTGTCCGAATACACACCAGCAACCGGCACCGTCACACCACCAGCAAGCACCGTCGGTGCCACCGCGTCCACGATCACGCTCGAGGCGTTCGCAGGGGGGCTGAATACAAGGTTGGGTACCTGCCCGGCACTATCGGTGATGCCCGCACCGTTGAGAACGATCGCGGACCCCACAACGATGCCGTTGGGGGCCGCATGACCTAACAGCACCTGATAACGGAATTTTAGTGTGTCGGTGCCTGCCCCTCCCACATACACAGCGGTAGCGGGCCCGCCCGTCGCCAACGAGATCGGTATGGAGGGCGTCCCTCCGGCAGTATTCACGTTGACCACGGAACTGAATTTCACCGTGAACTCGATGGCATCGGTGGCTTTCAGCGGCGTGGCTGGAATCGGACTGGGAGCGGTGATCGTGCAACTGAGGATGTTGCTGTTCACGAACTGCCACCCCGCGCCGGTGGACGCGATCATCGGCGTGCCCGACAACGTCTGGATGCTCTTTGTCGGGTCACCCTCCGGCAGCACAATCAAGTCATATGCGCCACTCGTATTCGTCAAACCAGCCAGACCGGTCACGTAGTACTCGGCACCGGACCCCGAGACTTTCACGGTGTTTGGAAACGGAACGATCCCGCCGTCGCGATAAAGAGCGAATTGCTTTATTGCAGCGCCGAATACCGTGGTGTCTACATTCACCACCGGATTATTAAAAAGTATTCTCACTGAATCAACGGGCGTGGTACGGACGAAATTGCCCACGGCTGGGAGCGGCGTGACCGCGGCTGTAAGCTCTGAGGGCGTCGCAAACGACATCGTCCAGTTGAGTTCCCCAGACTGGGCGATGCCAAGGTCGGAGAACGTGACCCGGTACGAACCAGGCAGCGAAGTGATCCCGGCAATGTCTCGAATCTGAAAACGAGCGCCGTAAAGCGGATCCGCAGGGTTGTCTACCCGCGTGATTGTGGCCGTTGCGGGCCATGCAACCACCGACCCGTTCCGCCTTAGCTGTAAGTCATCAAGGCCGAATTGACTTGATCCTGTGCCAAGAGGAATGGCGACCGGGTTGCCCAAAGCATTACGAAACGTGATGGTGATCAGGGCAACGGGCTCAACCCGCGGATTCGGGACGATGGGCTCGAACGTTGCCGACGATGCAACGTTTGTTTGTACGAAGATCCCCGCCGTCGATCCAAGGCCCGTCAGCGTGGGCGTTGTGGTCAACAGATTTCCGGCGACATCTGTGGCGAAAGTCAGTGCCCCAGTCTGAAGGCCAAGGACCGTAATGCCGTCCGTATCGGAAACATCGGCGGGTAAAATGGTTCTTGAAAACGTTACTGAATTGGCAGTGGCTGCCGTGCGAGGAAACTGGTAGACCGTCCCAGTGCTTGCAGGTCCGAACCTCACAGCAAGCGTGACCGTTGGGTCCACAGTCACGTTTTCCGCAAATGTTACCGTGAAAGACAGCGGATCACCGGCGAAGTATACGCCATTCGCGGGCTTCGCAACGGAAGCCACAGAGGGCGTCGCCGTATCGATTGACAACGCAAGCAATGGCGTCGATTGCGCCAGGCTGCCCGCCGTGCTCGTCAGTGAGTCGAAATGGCGCGCCCGAAGATTGTGCAGTTGCGGATTGCCGCCACTGAGTACTGAGACCGTCACGGTTTTCGTACCGCCGGCGTATACGCCTCCCACGATATCACCGCCAACTACGTTGGCTGTCCCGACGACGGCATTGCCGAACGTCGTGTCGATGATTTCCAGGCGGTCTCCGACCGTCATGGCCAAATTGGCTGGAACCGTGATCCTGATCTGCGGCGTTGTATTGCTTGTGTAGTCGTCGGTTGTAAGCACACCCGTATCGCTTGCTGCCAGCAAGTCGAGTGACCCACCCGATATATCTGCTACGGCCAGCATCGCACGCCCTTCGAGCCGCTCTGCGCCGCTTGATCCAAAACTGTGGCCATTGCGCATCGGGCCCCACCCCGCACGATGCCGCACGCGAGCGCTCCCACGAGAGATGCCGACACCTGCGAAGGAGAAAAAGCGGAATGCCGAGCGGCGGAACGAGAAGCGAGGCATGTCGAAGACCTGTGGTTATGAAGTCGCGGATGAGATGAAAAAGTTGCGGTCGGAGCGGGATAGATTTGGAATGCAAAAACCTAAGCGAGGGGAAAGGTCACCCAGAAGTAGACAGCCGTGCAGTTGGTAATACCCCTCTATGGACGTACCACGGCAACGTATTTGGGGGTCGCGCGAAAGTCAAAGAATGGGTGGATGAAATTTTCGTTTTTTTCCAAAAACGCCGATTCGGCTGAAAAACAGGGTTTTTCGAGGTTCCTGCCCGTGGCGGCCCCCTCGGCCGTCCGGGCTCGGACACCTGGCTGAGCCGGAATCAGACAGAAATCAACCGGAAAGTCCCCCCGGGCGGTCAGGTCGCCCCAGATTCCGCGACCGGTATTTCAGGCACGTCAGTCACGACCGCTGCGACCGGCGGCCGATTCCAAGGCGACCCTACCGCCTTGGAGGACCTGACCGAAATGAACGCTTCTTCCCGATCTGCCGCCTGTGAGCCTGGTTTGCGTCGTGCTGGCGCGGGCCTTTTTTCTCGTGGACTGTCGGCAGGCACACGGTTCGCCGGAATCCTGCTCGGGGCGGCCTGCCTCGTCCCCGGCCTGACGATCGCCCAGGAATACTCCGTTTCCGATCTGCCTGACGAACCGGCCCCGATCGTGGTCGGCGAAGAGTCGCTCGGAGATTCGGTTCTCGTCGGGGATCCGG
>Ga0209598_10000959_pt1 | contig 23407 bp, 21 predicted proteins | sample M_140807_EF_Meta_FD_187317 | JGI IMG/M metagenome (GOLD analysis project Ga0209598, IMG submission 187317) | Freshwater microbial communities from Lake Montjoie, Canada to study carbon cycling - M_140807_EF_MetaG (SPAdes) (version 2) | ecosystem: Environmental > Aquatic > Freshwater > Lake...
CCCGCGGGGGAGCCGGCGGGCGAGGCGATCGAGACGACGATCGAGCTTCCAGGCGGGCCCGTGACCGTCGACCCGGCGGATGACCACGCCGGCCACCTGGGACGGCTTGCGCCGGGCCACGGCCGTGTAGAGGTCGGGGTCGCGCTCGCCGGAATCGCCGACGAGGAGGAAGCGACGGCGGGGGAAGTCGGCCATGATTTGCTCGATCACGCGCCGCTTCGCTTTTTTTCTCGAGGGAAACCTCCCCAGCGGTGTCGAGTCCTTCAGTCGGAAGAGCTTGAGGTGCATCGAGCCGGAAGGCAGGCCGCACTCGGTGAAGAAGGCATCGAGGCAGGAGGCGAGTTGCCAGGGGCTCGCCGAGACATAGTGAAACACCGCCCCGTCAGTCTCCCAGCCGCGGTAGATCTCCGGCATGCCGGGGACGGCGCGGAACTCCCGCAGGAGGGTGTTGGCGAGGAGCTCACGGCGATTGCCAACGGCGGTCACCTTCACCGTGTCGTCGATGTCGGAGATCACCGATAGCCCCTCGTCGTCGACCAGATGGACCCGCCCTGCCCCGTGCGACACCGTCTCGCCGCCGTCGTCCCCGGGGGGCTCCGTCGCCCAGGCCTCATAGGCAACCGTTGGCGGGGTCGCGAGCGGGCCCGGGGGATCGTCGAGGTCGATTTCGATCTGGAAGTGGCCCACCCGGTCGGTCGGCCCCGCCTCGACGACCTTCCCTCCGATCGACACCCCGACGGCTGCACCCGGGATGCGCCGGAAGAGGAAGGCGTCGGAGCGGCGCCGGAAGACATCCTGACGCAACTGCTCCTCGTCGAGATCGAACAGCCGCCGGAAGACCGCCATCGCCAGGACGCGCCGCCGGCTCGTCGCCGGCAATGGTCGGACCACCATCCCCGCCACGGTCGCCCGCCAGCGGTTTCCCCCGGCGATCCGACGGGCGTAGGTGGGGAAGAGGACGATCATGGGGGGGCCGTCGCGAGATGGTGCCGGACGGCCGGGCGGCCGGGGGCCAAAGCGGGGGGGGGCGGAGGGGGGGAAGTCGCCCTGGCTGCCGGAGCGACAGGACCGCTTGCATGCGGTCGGGACGTCATTCTACAACGGTGGACCCGGGAAGTTCCTCCCGGTCAGATCAGCCTGGAGAAGAGCATGGGTGTCAAGAAGACGGGCAAGGGTCGGCGCAAACTCGGTCAAAAGAAGCGCCGCATGCGGGCCCGCATCCGCCATCGCAAGGGTTGACGACGGGTTCCGTCGTCGGGTGTCGTTGCTGATCTTTCGTTTCTGGGGTGCCGATTCCGGGCCGCCGGCCGGGATCACTGTCTGGGATCATTTTGGAATCCCGTGCGCCCCTTGCTACCGCGCGTCCCTCCGCGGTCGATCAACAATGAATCGACGATCGAGTCTGGCCCTCCCGGCGGTCGATCCTGCCCGGGTTTTTCGCCCCCCGCGCCTCACGACCCGCAAGGGTGCCGTTCCCGGCCCGTGATCGGAGCGATCACCGCGCCCCGATTTCCTTGCCGCGCCCACCCCGTGGGGTAGGGTTGCCTGGTTCCGCGGTGCAGGGCATCGCGGAGCGGCCGCCGCGCGACGACGCGCTGCGGCAACCCGCCAGGAGGCTTGTCGATGCGCGTTCAGGAATGGATGCCCCGGTTGCTGGGGTGTGGTGCGGTGGCGATCGCCCTCTCGTCGACGGGCTGCAAAACGTTCAACGAGAAATACATCGCGCTCGAGGTCTGGAAGTACGAGCGTTGCTTCGGCCACCTTCCCCCCGGATTCGTTCCCCCCGGGGCGATGGCGGCGGCCACCGCGGCTCCCGCCGCACCGCGGGTCTGCGGTCAGGGGGGCAACTGTGCGCAGGCCGCCCCATGTGCCGGGGGCGAGATGGTGTCAACGGGGGCCGAAAACTGCAATGCCTGCCAGGGAGGCGTGCAGGGAGGGATGATCGAGGGGGGCCTCCCCGCCGGAACGACAATCGTCCCCGGGAGCTCGACGATTCATCAGGGGGGCACGACGCTGCCGGGGGGCGTCGGGGTGCCGATGCTCCCCTCGGGGCCCGGTGGAGCACCCGGACCGGTGCCGAGCGCCGGGCTCCCGACGCCGGTGTCGGCGGTGAGCACGAGCCGGCCGGTCGTGATCTCCGACGAGGTTGTTCTCCCCTGACCGACGGTCATCGGGCCGCGGCGGGAGCCCTTTCGCCGTCGTGGGCCGGTCCATCGTCGAAGAGCCCGTCGAAGACGCCGATGTCGACCCGGAACGGGCGGTTGGAGACGGTCAGGTCACCGGCGTAGGGATAGCCGAACAGCGACACGAGGTAGAGGTTGAGGCCGATCACGAGCGCTGCCATCGCCGTGATCAGCATCTGCAGTCGGAAGTTCTCCACGTGGAACAGCCCGGCGAAGACGACCGTCACCACGGCCCCCAGGAGGAGCGCCACCCACTCCACCGCCGGGATGCCGTACTCGGCCGTGCTGATCCGTTCCCGTCGCCGGTCCCAGGTGTTCTGCATCTCCTCGAGGATAAGTGGAAAGGCCGCCTTCTCGGCCTCCGTCGTCGGCTCAAAGTCGTCGAGCGAGCGGAGGACGCGGAGGCCTGCCTTGCGGGCATCGGCGCTGACGAAGCCCTGGGCCATGAGTGGCCATTCCTTCTCGACCACCGCCACCGCATAGGCGCGGCAGGCATCGTGGAGGCGTTGCCGATGGGTTTCCGGGAGGCGCTGCGAGAGGATGAAGATGTCGGCCAGGCAGGCAGATTCGGCCTGAACGACGTCGATCGCCTTCTCGAAGCGGACCATCGCGTCGACGACCACCAGGCCGAGCATCACCGCATAGAGCGTCCCCACCACGGCGAGCATGTTGCCGGTGGCTTCATGAGCGCGGGTCAGTTGCTCCGCGCTGAAGCGGGAGCGGACGAGGATCACCAGGAGCAGTGACAGGACCACGCCGCCGCCGACGATGAGCGGGCCGTTGATGGTGCCGGTGTAGATCACGGCAGGGCTCCCGCGGTGCTTGGCCGCGGTGTCGGGTAAGGGGGCCACTGGCAGGCCGTCTCACCAGTTTGGGGGAAGATGCTAACGGACATTTTTCTCTCGTCCAGTCGCTGGGATGCCCGCCGGCCCGTCGCCCGGGCATGGTCCGTCGTCAGCCGCGGGTCTCGGCGGGGCCGGGGAAGTCGCGCGACACGACGTCCTGCCGCCAACGGCCGAGTGCCTCGGCGATCGTCGTCTTGCTGTCGGCGTAGCCCCGGACGAACTTCGGCACCCGCTCCAGCGACAGGCCGACGAGATCGTGGAACACGAGCACCTGGCCGTCGCAGTGGGGGCCGGCGCCGATCCCGAAGGTCGGGATCGGGAGGGCGGTGGTGATCGTCCGCGCCACCTCCTGCGGAACGCATTCGAGGACCACGGCGAAGGCCCCGGCATCGGCGGCGGCCAAGCTGTCGGCCATCAGCCGCTCGGCATCCCGCTGCATCCGGTAGCCACCGAGTTGGTGGACAGCCTGCGGCCGCAGGCCGACATGCCCCATGACCGGGATTCCGGCGGCGACGATGCCGGCGATGACGTCGGCCTGGCCGGCCGTCCCCTCGAGCTTCACCCCCTGGCAGCCGGTTTCCTTCAGGATCCGCGCACAGGCTTCGACGGCAGATCGGACGCCGAGATGCTGGTGGGGGAAGGGAAGATCGACGACCACCATCGCATGGGCGCTGGCCCGAACGACAATCTCGCCGTGGTAGATCATCTGTTCGAGGGTCGCCGGAATGGTCGAATCGCGCCCCGCCACGACCATTGCCACGCTGTCGCCGACGAGGATGCAGTCGATCCCGGCGCCGTCGACGAGTTTGGCGGTCGGCCAGTCGTAGGCGGTGACCATCGACAGGCGACGTTCGTCGCGTTTTGCAGCCGCGAGATCGGGGAGGGCGATGCGGCGGGGGGCGTGCGACATGGTGGGCGGATGGGAATGGGTGGTGCGGACGGTCGGTGATGGCCGGCGGTCGCTGGGGAGCGGTATAGTGGGAGCCGGGGAGTCCAGTGTGGTCTGGCAGGGGAGCAATCACCAAATGGACGGTCGCAGCCGGGTTTCGGGCCGGGATCGGTGGCATGCACCGGCTGGGACAGCGTCCCCGCCCCGCGTCGCAGGTGCGCTGGTCCTCCTCCTCGCCTTCGCCTGGGGCCTGTTGGGCGCGGGGCCGGTGGCGGCCCAGCCCGCCGGTCCGCAGCGGCTCGATCGGGCCGACCGCGTGGGGACGTTGATGGCGATCGCCCCGGGCCGGCTCCAGGTCCGGCTGAAGAACACCGGTGACACCTGGATCGTCGCCGCGGCGCCCGGCGCCACCGTCGAGGTCACCGGTACCGCCGCGCGCGAGATGCTGATGCCGAAGCAATTCGTCGAGTGCTCCGTCGAGCTCGACGAGCTCGGGAAGGTGACACAACCGGTGGAGAAGGTGATCTTTCCCGGCTCCGGCACCCCGGGGGTCACCGGAAACGCCTCGGGTTTTTCCGAAACCAAGGCGAAGCGGCCCGGGGGGAAGCGGCCGGCGGGAACGTACCTCGTGAGCGGCTTCATCAAGTCAGTCGACGGGGAACGGATCGTGGTCCAGGTCGGCCGCGACCGGTTCGAGATTCCGGTCGCCCCGGAGGCCGAGCTCGAAGTCGCCACCGCGAACCTCGCGGTCGCCGGTGTCGGCGACGATGTCGAGCTCGATGGCGAATACCTCCAGAAGGGGCAGTTGCTCGCCTCGTCGATCAAGGTGACGCTCGTCAATCCGCTCATGCCACCGCCGCCGAAGGGAAAGGGACGACGTCCCGGCACGCCCCCCTGATTCGTCGCCGCGGTCGCCCGCTCACCCGGCCCGCCGCCCCGCGGGGCGGCCGGTGCTGTCAGCCGAGGCCTGCGAAAAAGCGCTGCAGCTCCTCGCCGTCGTCGTCAGCCGAATCGTCGTCAGCCGGCTGCGGGGGCGCGGCTGGCGGGGAGGTATCTTTGCGGGGAACGTCCGCCGGCGGCCCCGCCGGGCCGGGGATGTCATCGTCTTGGAAACGGATATCGATGTCGGAATGATCCCCCCCCAGGCTGAGCGTCTCGGCAGCTGCCAGATCGTTCGCCCGCAGTTCCACCGTCGGCGTCTCGGCGAAGCGGTCGTAATCGACGAGGAAGCCGATGCTGCCGACGCGCAGCAACGCTCCGGGGGGAACGCGGGTCGGAGAGTCCGCCGAAACGGCCGTTCCCTCCAGCTGGGTGCCGTTGGTGCTGCCGAGGTCGCGCACGAACACGACCCCGTCGTCAGCGGTGAGCTCGCAGTGTCGCCGGCTGACGCGCTCCTGCTGAATGCGGAATTTCGCCTCGCGGCTCCGCCCCACGAGAAGTGGCAGGCGAACCGTGTGGCTCCCGCGCTTCGATTCCGGCTCGACGACCACGAAACGGACGAGCATCACTCCTCCCCTGCCAGCCTCCGGGCGGAGCTGAATTGTAAGCGAATCGGAAGCCGTCTTTCCTCCTCCCCCCGAAATGCCCATCTCCCCGGGCGATGACCTTGCGGCCACCCCTGGGCCCTCCTAGAATCCTCGTGCTCTCGAAAGTTGGCTCCGATCGGGATCGGTCGATGCGTCGGAGCGGGCGGGCGCGGGTGGTTTTCACCCGTTTCGTGAATCGGTCGTGATCCCGGTCGCCAGGCGCGGTAAGATACCGGCCCGGGAACCGGTCCCGCCGGGATCCGTTCCCGTTAGTTCCGTTCCCGTTTAGTTCCGGTCCATTCGGTGCGGTCTGTTTCCGTGCGGGTGTAGCTCAGTTGGTAGAGCACCACGTTGCCAACGTGGTTGTCGTGGGTTCGAATCCCATCACCCGCTCTCGTTGCCTTTTCCGGTCTCCTCGAACCGTCCGCGGAAGGGCATCCTTCCAGGGGGGCTTGGCTCCCTGCGGGGGGCTGATGCCGTTCCCGACCTGATCAAGCCCCCGCTCCGCCGATCGTTGCGGGCCGAATCGTCAGCTCTTGGCCGATCGACCGATGAGGGGGGATGTTCCACCTCGCCTGACGATCCCGGCCAGCGTACGATTCCCCTCGTCAGTTTCTCCGATCCCCGCCCGTCTGCCGTCCCGATTCCTCTCTTTGTCCTCTCCGTCCCGAAAGCGTCCATGTCTGACACTGCCGCGCTCGATTCCGCCCCGTCAGCCGCTCCCCTGCCGGGAGAGCGGCCCCCGCTGAAGCTCGACGTCGCCATCGACAAAGTGTCGACCTGCCAGCGGAAGGTGCGGGTCTCGATTCCGCGCGAGGACATTGCCCGCTACCACGCCGAGTGCATCGGCGAGATGGTGCCGACGGCCCAGTTGCCGGGGTTCCGCCCCGGACGCGCCCCGAAGGCGCTCGTCGGGAGCCGATTCAAGACCGAGCTTTCCGAGCAGATCCGCTCCAAGCTCCTCGCCGATGCCATGACGCAGGTGTCGGAGACGGAGAAGCTCTCCCCGATCAGCGAGCCGGAGCTCGACGTCGGTGCGGTCGTCCTCCCCGACGACGGGCCGATGACCTTCGAATTCGCGATCGAGGTCCGCCCCGAGTTCGAGATGCCGCAGTGGAAGGGGCTCTCGATCAAGCGGCCGACGCGCGACATCTCCGACAAAGACGTCGACGAAGCCCTCGCCAACGTTCTTCGCGACCGCAGTCGGCTCGTTCCCCACGAAGGCACTCCCGTCGAAGGGGATCTCATCGTGGCCAACCTCCGCTTCCTCGACGGTGACACTGTCCTCTCCGCGGCCAACGAGGTCGAGATTGTGGTCCGCGAGAAGCTCTCGCTGGCCGATGCCGAGGTGCCCGGGTTCGCCAAGCTCGCCGCCAAGGCGAAGCCGGGCCAGCCGTTGACGGTACCCCTGACCATCTCGAGCGAGGCGGCCGTCGAGGCGCTTCGTGGCAAGGATGTCACGATGGAGCTGACGGTCGTCGAGGTGAAGAAGCTCGAGTTGCCGGAGCTCACCGAGGATGTCCTCGGTGAACTGGGCCCCTTCGCTGATGCTGACGCCCTCCGGGCGGCCATCCGCGGGCAGCTCGACGGGCAACTCGCCTGGCACCAGCGCCGCGAGGTCCGCAAGCAGGTGGCCAGTGCCCTGACGGCCTCGGCCAACTGGGATATCCCCCCCGATCTCCTCCGCCGCCAGAGCCAGCGCGAATTGGAGCGGGCGATTCTGGAGTTGCGCCGCAGCGGCTTCGACGACGACTCGATCCGCCGCCATGTCAACCAACTGCGGCAGTCGGTGATGGCGAGCACCGCCAAGGCGCTGAAGGAGCATTTCATCCTCGAGCGGATCGCCGAAGATGAATCGATCGCCGAGACTGCGGCCGATTACGACGAGGAGATCCGCGCGATCGCCGCGCAGTCCGGGGAGTCGCCCCGGCGGGTGCGCGCCAGCCTCGAGAAGCGCGGCTTGATGGATGTCCTCCGCAACCAGATCATCGAGCGGAAGACGCTCGATCTGATCACGACCAGCGCCACGTTCGCCGACATCCCGTTTGAGTTCCCCAAGCCCGACGCCGACGCCGTCGATCATGCGGTCTGCGGTGCGGTGGTGGGCGATGATGAGATCCCGACCGCGAACCACGCCGAGGCCTCCGCAGTGCGTGCTCCGCGGCGTTGATGCCGCGCGTCCCCGGATTGAAGTCCCGTTCGTCCCGCGTTCCCTCCCGGGCCCCCACCATGCATGACCGTTCCTTCGATCCGCGCTCGTCGAGCGCCTCCCGCGACTACCAGCGGCAGCGGCAGATGACGCTCGGCGACCTGCTCCTCGAGAATCGGATCATCCTCCTCCAGGGGGAGATCTTCGACGGGAATGCCAACGAGCTCGTAATGAAACTGCTCTACCTGCAGAGCGACAACCGGCGCAAGGACATCCACTTCTACATCAACTCGCCCGGCGGCAGCGTCACGGCGACGATGGCGATCTACGACACAATGCAGATCCTCTCCTGCCCCGTGGCGACCTACTGCGTGGGGATCGCGGCCAGCGGCGGAGCCGTCCTCCTCGCCGGCGGGGCCAAGGGGAAGCGGTTCGCCCTCCCCCACGCCAAGGTGATGATCCACCAGCCCTACGGCCAGGTCGGTGGGCAGGTGAGCGACATCGAGATCCAGGCCGACGAGATCCTCAAGACGCGCACTGTGCTCAACGAGATCCTGGCGGATCACACCGGTCAGCCGCTCGAACGGATCGCCAGGGACACCGACCGTGATCGCTACCTCTCCGCTGCAGAAGCGAAGGAGTACGGGCTCGTCGACGAGATCCTCACCAAGCCCCCCGTGACCGGCGACGACAAGGAGAAGGATTGACCGATGCCCCTCATCCCTTACGTCATCGAGAAGAGCGGCCGCGAAGAGCGGGCGATGGACATTTACAGTCGCCTGCTCAAGGACCGGATCATCTTCCTCGGCAGCCAGGTCAACGACGAGGTTGCCAATTCCATCGTCGCGCAGATGCTCTTTCTGCAATCCGACGACCCGAAGTCCGACATCCACCTCTACATCAACAGCCCCGGCGGCAGCGTCACGTCTGGATTGGCAATCTACGACACGATGCAGTTCGTGACCTGCGACGTGGCGACCTACTGCATCGGGCAGTGCGCCTCGATGGGAGCGGTGCTCCTCACGGCCGGTGCCAAAGGGAAGCGGCGGGCCCTGCCGAACTCGCGGATCATGATCCACCAGCCGCTGGCCGGCATGGAGGGGACGGCGGAGGAGATCATGATCCACGCCAAGGAGTTCCGCTACATCAAGCAGCGGCTCAACATGATCCTCCAGAAGCACACCGGCCAGCCGCTCGATGAGATCGAGAAGCACACCGACCGTGACAACTTCATGGCTGCGGAAAAGGCCCGTGAATACGGACTCATCGACGAGGTGATCGACAGGATGCCGACGGTCAAGAGCGTCGCCTGACGGCAGACGTGACCGGTCCGGAGGACCGGGGATCGATCGTGTACCAGACCGTCTGACGCGCAGGAGGCGCATCATGCACAGGTCCGCAGGGAGCATCCGTACCCCTCGAGGGGCGCAACCGATCCGCGCATCCCACTGGGGAACGGCGTTCCGTGCGGTCGTGTCGGTCGGCATCGTTCTCGTGCTCGCCGGTTGCAAGACCGACCTCAACCAGCAACTCCTCGAGCGGGAGCTGCGGATGCAGGAAGATCAGATCTACCACCTCCAGGACCAGCTCCTGTCGAAGAGCGCGCGGCTCGAGCGGACGGCCGGGGAGAACGCGAGCATGCGGCGGCAGCTGGGAATTGGCGATGGCGGGTCGTCAGCCCCGGGCCGGGGCTCATCGGCGCCGACGTTCGTCCCTCCTCCCCCGCTGCCCAAAGTGTCGGTACCGGGGCTGACGGCGCCCGGTGGCACAGGCGCCGCGCCGAGCGGCCTCCGGTTCGGGCCGGGTGGCTCCCCGTCATCGACTCCCACGCTTCCCCCACCGCTCATCCCGCCGCCGATCTCCCCCGCCGTTCCTCCCGGGCTCGCCCCGCCGAAACTCGACGGCGTACCCCCGCTCCCCAGCGCCGCAATCGCTCCCCCCGTGCGCCGGCTATCGTTCGAGGAGAGCCTCGACGGCGAGGGGCGGATCAGCCATCTCGTCGTCAACCCGGCGCGGACGGAGTGTTTCGATGCCGATGGCGACGGTGTGGCCGAGGGGCTGGCGGTTGTCGTCGAGCCGCGCGATGCTGACGAGCGCCTCGTGACGGCCGCTGGGGATGTCGTCGTGTTTGTCAACGACCCGGCCCTGCCGCGGGGGACCGGATTCGTACCGGCCGCGCCGACCGATCCCGGTGAAGGGGGCTGCATCGCCCGCTGGGATATCCCCGAGGCGGAGGCCCAGGGGCACTTCCGCCGCACCTCCCGGGCCCGCGGTCTCCACTTCCTCCTCCGCTGGCCGGGGCCCGCACCGCAGTCGCCGACGGTTCATGTCCATGTCGTGATGACGACCTTCGACGGCCGCGTCCACCGGGTCGATGTGCCGGTGGCGGTCCACTCGGTCGGGGCTGCATCGGCCCGCTCCGCCGACTGACCTCTCCCCAGCTTCGCCCGCGGGCACGTGACTCGGGGTGGAAGCGAAAGGCTTTAAAAGAGCCTCCTCAGCAGAATCTGTGGGTGACTTCTGACTCGGCTAAGCGGCCCAATGTGTAAATCGGGGCGAACGCGATGCCTTGAGGGGTTCTGAAACCGGTTGCTGTGCTGGCGGTCTTTTGCCTGGCACCAGCAATCCGAGCCGGCAGCCGCCTTGCCCGCCCCCCGATTCAATTCCCACTCGGTTCAAACCGGTGAGAGACTTTGGACAGGGACTGAGATTGGCCTTGACGAAAAGTTCGGGGGGTTGGTCTGTTTGATTTGGGGGTTTTTCCGGCCCTCCGTCGAATGCCGATCTGCTCATCAAAAGGAGGATCCCATGGCTCGCTTTTTTTTGAAACGCTTTTCCGTTTGGCTGGCTGCCTTGGCCTGCCTGCTGGCGGCTCCCGCTGGGGCCGTTTCGATCGACATCGTGACGGTTGGCAACGCCGGCAACGCCAACGACACGACCGGCTACGGCGCCGTGGGCTACGACTACCAGATCGGCAAGTACGACATAACGATTGGCCAATACACGGAGTTTCTGAATGCGGTGGCTGTTACCGACACCTACTCGCTCTACAGCTCCGACATGGGAACCTTCGGGAATATCCAGGGCATTTCGCAATCCGGTTCGTCCGGCAGCTATTCCTACAGCGTGCTCGGGAGTGCCAACCGCCCGATCACGTTCGTGAACTGGTTCGATTCGGCACGCTTTGCCAACTGGATGGCCAACGGCCAGCCAACGGGAGCGCAAGGCAGCACGACGACGGAGAACGGGGCCTACGCCTTGAGCGGGGTGGACAACGGCGGCATTGTTCCTGCCAAGAACGCAACGAACCCGAATACGAATGCTACTCCGACGTTCTCCATCCCGACCGAGAACGAGTGGTACAAGGCCGCGTATTACTCGCCGAACTACGGCGGGGTGGGCGCGGGGGGCTACTACGCCTATGCCACGCAGAGCAATACGGTCCCAGGCAACGTCGTCGGGAGTGCCGCGAATCAGGCGAACTACCATAACGGCGTCTATTCCGTGACGCAGTCGGGCGCTTACTCGTACAGCCAAAACTACCTGACGGACGTGGGCGCGTTCTCGGGCAGCGGGAGCTTCTACGGCACGTTCGACCAGGGCGGGAACGTGTTTCAGTGGAACGATCTGGATGGCACGGCCAGCTCGTCTTGTGGGCTGCGTGGCGGTAATTGGAACGAGAAAGATGCGTTCATCTTGTCGTCCTCCTGCAGGTACTCGAACTCGGGGGGCTTCGTGACGTACGAGGGAAGCGGCATCGGTTTTCGTCTCGCAAGTCCTGTCAGCGGTTCCGCCGTCCCCGAGATCGACCCGAACGGTTTGAGTGCCGCGTTGGGCTTGATCGTCGGGGGACTGGGACTCCTGGAACGACGGCGGCACGGCCGCTGACGGTTCCCTTCGGGCTTTGTCCCTTTAGCCCTTCGATTCTCTGTTGTGCTTTTGATTGCGGCACAGCGGCAGCCAGAGCGTGCGCCCCGGCAGGAGGCGGTCTTCCTGCCGGGGCTGCGCTTCGGCTCAGAGCCGGAGCGATGCTTGGCGATTATTTTTTGGAGTCTGTCTACCCGGGGGCGAGACCAGAGTCCGAACCCAGCCTCCGAAATCAGAGGCCGCGGTCCTCGAGGAAGTTGAGGAGGTCGGCGACCCGGTTGGAATAGCCCCATTCGTTGTCGTACCAGCTCACGACCTTGACGAAGTTCCCCAGGCCGATCGTGTCGACCGCCGAGAAGATCGAGCTGTGCGGGTCTCCCTTGAGGTCGGTCGAGACCAGCTCCTTGTCGGTGTAGCGGAGGATCCCCTTGAGGGGGCCCTCGGCCGCCTTCTTCATCACGGCGTTGATGTCAGCCGGGGAGGCTTCCTTGTTGAGGATCGCCGTGAAGTCGACGACGCTCACCGTCGGCGTCGGCACGCGGAACGCCATGCCGGTGAACTTCCCCTGAAGGGCGGGGATGACGAGGCCGACGGCCCGCGCCGCGCCGGTGCTCGACGGGACGATGTTGAGGGCCGCGGCCCGGGCATCGCGCAGATCCTTGGCGGCCGTGTCGACCGTCTTTTGGGAGTTGGTGTAGGCATGGACCGTTGTCAGCAGGCCGCGGTCGATGCCGTAGGTTTCGTGGAGCACCTTGGCGACCGGCGCGAGGCCGTTGGTGGTGCACGATGCGTTAGAGATGACATGGTGCTTGGCGGGGTCGTACATCTCGTTGTTGACCCCGAGGACGATCGTCAGATCCTCGTTCTTGGCCGGGGCCGAGATCACGACCTTCTTCACGCTCCCGCGCTTGTGGGCGACTGCCTTGGTGGCGTCGGTGAAGAAGCCGGTGCTCTCGACGACGACCTGCACCCCCTGGCTCGACCAGTCGATCGCCCCGGGATCCTTCTCGGCAAAGACCTTGATCTTCCGGCCGTCGACGACGAGGTCGTTCCCCTCGTAGGCGACGTGCCCCTTGAATGGCCCGTAGTTGGAGTCGAACTCGAGGAGGTGGGCGTTGGTCTTGGCGTCGGTGAGGTCGTTGAGGGCGACGACCTGGACGTCGCCGTCGAGGCCGAACTTCTCGTAGATGGCCCGGTAGGTGAGGCGACCGATGCGGCCGAAACCGTTGATGCCGACGCGGATGGACACAGGCAGACTCCTGGGGCGTGGCGCCGGGGGGGCGGGGCGCCGGGGGTGGGAACGGCCTCCTGCGACGGTTGCAGGAACGGTGGCCGCGGTGGACGCGCGACCAAATATACACCCGTCCGCCGCGACCGCTCAAACAACCCGTGGCAACCCGTGGCAACCCGTGGCGAGGGGCGCCACGAATCCCGTTCTCCGCGGGTGTCGGCCCGGCTGGGGCGCTCCGGCGGAGAGGGCGCGTTTCCCGCTCTTTCCCGGCGCGCGTCGATCGGGAATACTGCGGGGCCTCCCTTCGGGCCCCGTCCTGCACGCGTCGAGATGCCATGCCGCCCCCCGTCATCCAGCTCGAGAAGGTGCGGAAGTCGTTCGCGATGCCGGGGGGGGAACGGGTCGACGTCCTCGACATCGACACCTTCGCGGTCGCCTCGGGTGAGCATCTGGCCCTCGAGGGGCAGAGCGGGTCGGGGAAGTCGACGCTCCTCAACGTGATCTCGGGGATCACCCGTCCCGATGCCGGGAGGGTGGTCGTCGACGGCATCGACCTGGCCCGTCTCGACGAGGCCCGCCGCGACCGGGTGCGGGCCGACAAGCTCGGGATGGTGTTCCAGTCGTTCAACCTCCTCCCCGGATTTACGGCCCTGGAGAACGTCCTTGTGGCGATGGCGTTCGGGTCCGGGCGTCCCGACCGCGCCCGGGCCATGGCACTCCTCGCGGCGGTCGATCTGGGGCACCGGCTCCACCACCGCCCCGCCGAGCTCTCCACCGGCCAGCAGCAGCGCGTGGCGGTGGCGCGGGCGCTGGCCAACCGGCCGCGGGTCGTCCTCGCCGACGAACCGACCGCCAGCATCGACGCCGCCCACCAGCAGCAGGTCATCGATCTCCTGCGCACGACCTGCACCCAGCACGGCGTGGCGCTCGTCGTCGTCACGCACGCCCCGGAGGTGTCGGCCCAATTCCCCCGCCGCCTGCGGCTCGAGGACTTCAACCGCGCCGCCGCCGTCCACCAGCGCTGAAGGTCCCCCACCCGCGGGTCTCCCCCCATGAATCTCCTCGGCATCGCCTGGCGCAATATTCGCCAGCGCCCCCTGACCAGCGGCCTGACGGCGCTGTCGCTGGCACTCGGCGTGGCGCTGGTCGTGGCGACGCTCGTCACCGGCAGCCTCGTCCAGCGGGCGTTCGAGTCGGGGTCTGGCCTCGGCTACAACATGATCGTCGGCGCGAAGGGGAGCCCAATCCAGCTCGTTCTGAACACTGTCTACTTCATCAGCAAGCCGATCGAGAACGTCGGCTGGGACTTTTATCAGGAGTTCCTCCCGGCGGCGCGGCGTGCCGACGGCATCGACGGGAAGTATGCTGCGAGTACCGGCGTGGCCGTCCCGACGTGTATGGGGGATTACTACCGCAGCTTCCGCGTCGTCGGCACGAACAGCGATTTCTTCGGGCGGCTCACCCGTGGGGATGGCGAGCCTTTCCGCTTCACCTCGGGGGAGAACTTCCGCGACGACGATTTCTTCGCCGGCGTGATCGGCGCGACCGTCGCCGAGACGCTCGGATTGAAGGTCGGGGATCCGTTCTCGCCCACCCACGGCGCCGATGACGGCAAGGTGCACGATCCGTTCAAGGTCGTGGGGATCCTCGAGCGCACCTGGACGCCGATCGACCGCGGTGTATTCGTCAACATGGAGGGCTTCTACCTCCAGGATGGCCACGCCAAGCCGTTGCCGGACGGGGTCGAGCCGGAGGCACCTCAACCCCCGGCCGGGGACGGACCGGTACCACTCCCGGCAGCGCAGCGCGAGGTGACGGCGATCCTCCTGGAGACGGCCTCGCTCCCCGGGCTGCCACCGGAGCTGACGGCGATGGGATTGCGGACGGCGATCAACGAGGGGCGCGAGGCGCAGGCAGCGCTGCCGGTGGCGGAGATTCGCCAGCTCCTCGATCTCTTTGTCCGGCCGCTGGAGCTCGTGCTCCTGCTGGTGACGGGCTTGGTCGTGCTCGTCTCGGCGCTCGGCATCCTCATCAGCATGGTCGGCTCCTCACTGGAGCGCAGCCGCGACGTGGCGATCATGCGCGCCCTCGGGGCGCGCCGTGGGCATGTGCTGGCGACGGTCCTCATCGAGGCGGTCCTGCTCGCCGTCGGGGGGGGAATCGCCGGTTGGGTGCTCGGGCATGCCATCGTGGCGGTAATCGGCCCCTGGATCGCCGCCAATGCGGGGGTCAGGGCCGGGTTCTTCTCCTCGGCCCCCGCGGCGGAGGCCCTCCTCGTCCCGTTTCTCGTCCTCCTGGCGATCGCGGCGGCCCTGCTGCCCGCCCTGGCCGCCTACCGGACCGACGTCTCGCGGTGGCTCCACGGGCCCGGCTAAACCACTCCGCCCGCCCGCCCGGACGAGGGTGCGGGCGGTGGCCAGCGGGAATCGGTGTCGGCACCGAAAAAGTGGATTTCCCCCGCTGTTGAGCAGACTGCTAAAATCAGGCCATGAAATCCAAATCCCGGTTCGTGTTGCTCCGCCGGCTCCTCGTCGCGGTCCTCGCCGTGCTCCTCGCCGGCCGGCCAGCGTCGGTGTCGGCGTGTCCGTTCTGTTCGGCGGTGTCGTTAACCTTCTCGCAGGAGATCGCGCAGAGCCAGGTCGCGGTCATCGCCCGGCTCATTGAGCCGCCCACCCAGGCGTCGCTTTCCCCCCGCGCTGACGGCCCGCTCCCCAAGGGGCGCCTGGCGGTCGTCGAGGCGCTCAAAGGAGGCGATCTGCTCGACGGTGCCGAGCTCCTCGACGTCGACGGCGTCCGCCAGATCGAGACGATCATGATCGAGGCCAAGCCCGCCGGCACGACCTACCTGCTGATGGCCGTCGAGCCCCCCAAGCTCGTCTGGGGGAGTCCGATCCCGGTCAGCGAGCGCGGAATCGACTACCTCAAGAAACTCGCCGATCTGCCGGCGAAGGGGGCCGATCGGCTGGCGTTCTTCCAGAAGTATCTCGAGGACGCTGACGACACCCTGGCACGCGATGCCTACGACGAGTTCGCGGTCGCCCCCTATGACGACGTCCGTGGCCTCGAGAGCCGGATGGACCCGACGCAGTTGCTCTCCTGGATCGAGAATCCGAAGGTTCCCGCCAATCGGCGCCGGCTCTACGCCACGATGCTGGGGATCTGCGGCACCAAGGCGGATGCCGACCGGATCGGCGCCATCCTCGCCAACACCAATCCCGATCCCGCCCGGGCGGAGGTGCGGTCGGGACTCGATGCCCTCATCGCCTGCTACGTCACGCTCAAGGGCCCCGAGGGGCTCGACATGGTCGACAGCCAGTTCCTCTCCCGCAAGGATCCGGCCGTCCCCTTCACGGAGAAATACGCGGCGGTGATGGCGCTGCGGTTCCTGGGTGAGGAATCGACGGTCGTGACCAGGGAGCGCGTCCTGCAGTCGTTGCGGATCCTCCTCCTCGAGCCGAAGCTCGCCGACCTCGTCATCGCCGATCTTGCCCGCTGGGAGGATTGGTCGGTCATCGATCAACTCGCCGAGCTCTTCGAGAAGGCCGGCGACGACAATCTCTTTGTCCGCGAACCGGTGGTGAATTACCTCAAGGCCTGCCCCGATCGGCACGCCGCCGAGGTGCTCGAGCGTCTCGGCAAACTCGATCCGGAGGCGGTGCGCCGGGCGGAAACACTCTCCGGCCTGGCCGGGATCGTCGCCCCCCCGAAGCCGGCCAACGGTGCTGCAGCCGGGCTCCCGGCTGAAGGTGGCGATGCCGACCCCGGCGACCCGACGACTGCAGGGCCCACCGTGGCAGCCCCTGCCCCTTCCACCGGCCCGACCGCTGCCGAAACCGAGCTCGCGGCCCGTATCCAGCCGGTGCTCGGCGACGAGGATGCCACCGACGACGCCGTGCCGATCGATCCCTCCCGGGCCGTTGCTGCAGTGGAATCGCCGGCGCCGGCAGTGACCCCCGCGCCGGCGGCGGCCCGGCCAGCCGACAGTCCGTGGATGTCGACGTTCGGGCGGTGGTGTGGCGTGGCGATCCTCTTGGCGACGGTGGCCGTGCTGTCACGGATGGCGATGCGGTCATCCGGTGCCGCGTGACCGGGCGATGAGCCCCGTGAAGGGTGCCGTTGGGTGGTGGTCTGTCCCCTCTCCCCGAGAAGTTTCCATGGCTGGCGGTCTGTTCGACACCTCCGAGCCGGCGGCCGCCGCCGAGCTCCCGCCGCTCGACGACGGCTACCGCGCCTTCGGCGGGGTGACGATCGCCGCGGCCGTCCTCGCGCTCCTCTCCCCCCTGGGCTTCATCGATTGGTGGCTGCTGGTGGTGCCGGTGCTGGCGGCCGTGCTCGGGCTCGTCGGCTGGCGTGACATCCTCGCCCGCCCCGATGTTCTGACAGGCAAGCTGTTGGCGATCGGTTCGATGGTCGTCGGTGGCCTCCTGTTTGCCGGGGGGTTCTGGTACCAGGCGACGGTCTATACCCGCGAGCTGCCCCCCGGATTCGAGCGTCTCAACTACGCCGCGCTCCAGCCCGGGGAGGGGGAACCGGAGAACCTGATCCCGGAGTCGGCGGTGAAGATGCACGACCGCGACGTGCTCCTTAAAGGTTACATGTATCCGGGGAAGCAGCAGCGCGGGATCCGTCAGTTCCTCCTTGTCCGCGATCAGGGGGATTGTTGTTTCGGCGGCAATCCGAAGATCACCGACCGGGTCCTCGTCCAGATGGCCGACAAGCAGACGATCGAGTACACCCCGCGCCTGCGGAAGATCGCCGGCCGGTTCTCGATCCGGCCAGCAGGGGCCGTCGATGTCGACGGGGGCGTCTTCTACCACGTGGAGAATGCCAGTGTGCGCTGACCGACCCACTGGTTGCCCGTGGGCCGTCGTGCTGCCGATGCTCTGCTTCGCGGTTGCCTGCGGCTCGGCCGAATCGCGCGTCGCGCCGGGCGGGGCCGGGGGTTCGGCCGCGGGGGCGAAGGAGACCCCCGGTGGGACCCCCTCTGGGCCTGGCGGCGGCGCCGCGCCGGCCGCATCCGAGGCGCCGGTCGTCGCCGCGAAGGCCCCGGCCGCCGCCGTGGGGGATGGGAAGGTGCGGGAGATCTCGTTTGACGATCTCACGTTGCCGCTGAAGAAGGGGGAGCCCTACACACCGGCGATCCTCCCGCCGGCTGTCGATGCCCTCCAGGGGCACGTCGTCCGGATCCGCGGCTACATCCTCCCCAGCTTCCAGCAACGGGGGATCACCCAGTTCGTCCTCGTCCGCGACAACATGGAATGCTGTTTCGGCCCCGGGGCGCTCCTCCATGACTGCGTCGTCGTGCGGATGCGGCCGGGAAAGTCGGCCGATTTCTCGATCCGACCGGTGGCCGTGGCAGGGTCGTTCCGGATCGAGGAGCTCAAGGGACCCGACGGCAAGCACCTCGCCATCTATGGCATCGATGGCGACGCCGTCGAATGACCGGCCCCGGCGGGCCGCCGTGAACCGGAGTCGGGCGTCTGTTACCATCGCAGCATCGATTGACCGGTATTCCCTCCGCTCCCCCGGTGATCCCCACCGCCAGCACGCCCCCGATGTTCCCCGACTTCTCCTGGTACTACGAGATCCCGACGACGACGGCAGCGCTGCTCATGGTGGCGGCGTTCGTCGGCTTCTACTGGGTCGGGGCGGTGATCGTGCGGCCGATCCTGCGGATGTTCGTCCGCCGCTCGCCGGGCCTCAACGACCTCATCGGCTACATCCTCTCTTGTTTCTGCGTGTTCTACGGCCTGCTCCTCGGCCTGATCGCCGTCACGGCCTATCAGAATGTCGAATCGGCCGAGCAAAACGTCACCCGCGAGGCCGCGGCCCTGTCGGCACTCTACGAGGACGTCTCGCGCTATCCCGATCCCTACGGGCAAAATCTCCGCCTGCTGATCCGCGATTACACGCGCTACGTCATCAAATATGCCTGGCCTTTGCAGCAACAGGGAATCATCCCGGAAGAGGGGACGATTCGCGCCGAGGCGCTCTTCGACCGGCTCCTCGATTTCCAGCCCGGCACGCCCGGCGAGGAGATCCTCCACGCCGAGGCGCTGCGGCAGATCAATCACTTCCTCGAATGCCGTCGGCTCCGCCTCCATTCGGTGAAGGCCGGATTGCCGCGGGCGATGTGGATCGTGATGTTCGTCGGGGCGTTTTTCAACATCCTCCTCTGCTGGATGTTCGACACCCGCTTCCTGACGCAGCTCGTTCTCGGCGGAATCCTTGCCGCCTATCTCGGCATGATGATGTACCTGATCGTCGACATGAATCAGCCCTTTCGCGGCGAGGTGAGCGTCTCGCCGGAGGCTTTTGAATTGCTCTACCAGCGGATGATCGAGGACTGACATGCCGGTCCCCCCCGACACAGATCCCCTCAATCGCGGCGTTGTCACCCGGCGTGAAACGCTCCGGTCCGGCGTTGCTGCCACGCTTGCCGCCGCGCGGGTGCTGGCGCCTTCGCTGTTCGTCGGCTGTTCGCTCGGCATCCCGCCGCGGGCACCGACGGTGAGGATCGGGCTGCTTCATTCGCAGACCGGGCCGCTGGCGATCGGTTCGACGTCGCTGCGCGACGTGGAGCTCGACGCCGTCGAGCGCTTCAACGCGGCCGGTGGCGTGCTGGGGCACCGCATCGATCCGCGGGCCCCCGATCCCCGTTCGCGCACCGACCTGTTCCCCAAACGGGCCGCCGCCCTCCTCGATGACGGGGCGGTGGCACTGTTCGGCTGCTGGTCGAGCGCCAGCCGCAAGGCGGTGCTTCCGATCGTCGAGGAGCGCGACAGCCTGCTTTTCTATCCGGTGCAATACGAGGGAAACGAGACGTCGCGAAACGTGATCTATGGCGGGCAGGTGCCCAACCAGCAGGTCCTCCCGGCGCTCGACTGGCTGCGCAGCGGGCCGGGGGGGGAGCGGAAGAAGTTTTTTCTCCTCGGCTCGGATTACGTCTACCCGCGGACGACGAACTTCATCGTGCGGAAGTGGCTTGCCGGCACTGGTGTCGAAATCGTCGGCGAGGAATATGTTTCCCTCGACAGCGAAGACTTCGCCCCGCTCGTAGCCCGGATCCGTGAGCGCGGGGCCGACTGTATCCTCAATACGGTCAACGGCGCCGGGAACATCGCGCTGTTTGCGGCGCTGGCGGAGGCCGGGATCGATCCGGCGAAGGTTCCCGTGGTATCGACGAGCATCTCGGAAGACGACCTGCGGAGCATGCCGGCCGCCCATGTGGCTGGCCACTGGGTCCTGTCGAGCTATTTCCAAACCGTCGACACGCCGGCCAATGCCGCCTGGATGGCCGGCTTCCGCAGTGAGTTTGGCCGGGACCGCGTCTTCGGCGATTCGATGGAGGCGGCCTGGTGTTTGATCAACCTCTGGAAGGAAGCTGTCGAGAAGGCCGGCTCGTTTGCCACCGAGGCGGTTCGCCAGGTGTTTGCCGGCGGGATCGGGTTCGATGGTCCGGGGGGGAAAATGACGATCGATCCGGCCACGCAACATGCCACGAAGTATTTCCGGCTGGGGCGGGTGCGCCCCGATCGGCTCTGTGACGTCGTCGTGTCGTCGGATGGTCCGCTCGCGCCCGATCCCTATCCGCAGATCGCGTTTCCGGGATGGAAGTGCGATTGGAAGAAAGGGGGCCTGCAGCGCGGCCCGGAGGTGGCGATCGATGGTTGAGTTCGACATCGAGGTCTCGGAGGGCTGCCGCTGGCTTAAGATCGTCCTCGACGACGACGATGTCCGCACCGAGCGCGGCGCGCTCTACCGGATGAGCGGTGACATCGAGATGGACGTGCCGCTGCCGTCGCCGCGGGCGATGTGGGTGTCGATGTTCTCCGATGAATCGGTGCTCCGGCCGCGGTATGTGGGAACCGGCGAGATCTATCTCGATTCGACGTTCGGTGGCTACCACTGCTTCGACGTCCGAGATGGGGAGCGCTGGATCCTCGAACACCGTTGCTTCTGGGCCTCCGAAGGGGAGGTGAAACTCGCCATCCACCGCGAGCGAATCTTGACGTCGTACTGGGCCGGCGAGGGATTGCTCTGGTACAAGACGGCGCTGGTCGGGGAGGGGAGGGTGGTCCTTGCCGTCGACGGCCCGGTCGAGGAGATCGATCTCGACAACGAACGGATCGTGATCGACGGGGGATTCGCGGTGGCCCGGACCAGCGGGATCACGATGCGGCTGAAGCGCCCTGCCCGCTCCTATCTCAGCCACTGGCTCTCCGGGCAGAAGCTGTCGTGCGTCTACGAAGGGACCGGACGGCTGTTCATCTGTGCCGTTCCCTACTGGCGGCAGCGATTGCAGAAGTCGAAGGAAGCCGACTCCCTCGCCTCCGGCTGACATGCGTCACCTCGACCACCTGCCGGGCCGGTCGTGGCATGAGTGCCGATCGGATCGCTCCCCTCTGTCGGCGGCGCGCTGCCATGGGATGGGCGTTCGTCGGCGTGTGGTGCTGGCCGGAATGATCTGCCTTGCGGCGATCCGCGCCCAGGCCTGTCCGTTCTGCGGGCCGGTTGGAGAATCGCTCGCCCGCCGCCGCGACACGGCAGGCTACGTCTGCATCGCCGAGGCTGCCGATCGCGCCCGGCCCGATGCCGCGGGCCTCCTTGCCGGCGCGTTCCGGGTAATCCAAGTGCTCCCCGACACCCCCGGGCGCGTCGCCGGCGAGCCCCCCGCGGTCGTCACCGCCCGGGTCGCGGCGCCGGTGGAGGGGACGGCGGTGCTGTTTGGCTCAACCGATTCCCCGCCGCGCTGGTCGGCGCTGGCGGCAGACGAGACCCTCCTCGGGCATGTCGTCACGGCGCCCGCCGTTACGCAGCCTGCCGGCGAGCGGCTTTCGTGGTTCGCAGCGAGACTGGAACATCCCGAAGCGGCGATCGCCGACGATGCCTTCGCGGAGTTTGCCATCGCCCCCTACCCCGCCGTCCGGGAAGCGGCGGAGGCGCTCGCGGCGCGGCCACTGGCGGCCTGGGTGGTCGATCCCGCCACTGACCAACGGCGCCGAGGGTTCTACGGCCTGGCGCTGGGGATCGTCGTGGCGGATGAATCGGCCGGCGGGAAGAAGCTGTCGACGGCCCCGCTCCGCGCGGCGCTCGATGCCGCTGGCGGCGACTTCCGCGCCGGGGCCGACGGGCTGATGGCCGGGATCCTCGTCGCCGACGGCATCGAGGGGCTCGATTGGCTCGTCGACCGGGCCGGGCCCGATCGCCCCGTCGATCAGCGCCAGCTCTTGGCGGCGCTGCGGTTTGCCGCCGAGTATCTCGGCGCGACGATTCCTCCGGGAAAGATCGCCGCGGCAACGGCCCGGCTCGCCCGCAGCCCGGCAGTGGCGGCCGATGCGATCATCGATCTGGCCCGGGCGGAGGCCTGGGAGGAAGTCGATGCGGTGGCGGCGTGGTGGGATGCGGCCGCCGACGATCCGCTCATCCGTCGGGCTGTCGCCGGGTATCTCGTCGCCTGTCCCACGGCTGCGGCCCGGGATCACCTCGGGCGGATCGGTCGGGATGACCCGGAGGGCCTGGCCAAGGCCCGGGCGGCAGCGGAATTGCCGCTGGGACGCTGACGCCCGCGACCGCCTCGTACCTTCGAGCCGGCACGTTCTCCACAGCCTGCTACCGCCCCTGCGTCGCCGCGGCGTCGGCGGGCGTGCTGATGACCCTTCCCGACGGAGCGTTTTCGGCTTTCCAGCCGGTGAACACGTTGCCCCAGGGCTTGGCCGTTTCCAACGTGGTCTGCGAGACGGCCGTGAACACCGACGGCACGGCCGGCAGGAGTGCAGAGGCCGCAGGGCTGGCGGGCTTGGCCGGTTTGGGGAGCGGAGCGGGCGTCGGAATCTCCTCGAGCCGGTTGCCGCCGGTCGGGGCCTTGCCGTCGCCGGCCGGCTTGGGAGCGGGCGTCGTCGTCTCGTCGTTGGTGGCCGGATCGCGGGGGGGAAGTTGCTGGGTCTCGGTGCCGGCGCCGATCCCGTCGAAGTTCTGCGTGATCGGACCGCGGCTGAAGACGCCGGGGCGAGTGTGGCCGTAGTCGAGGTACAGGCTGGCGTCGCGTTGCCGGGCGCGGCGGTAGGAATCGAAGTAGGCCTTGCCCGGCCACGGGCCTTCGGCGAGGAACACACCGTTGTATTCCAGGAGCGAGCCTTTGCGGAAATGGAGCTGGGCGATCGAGCGGTTGTAATCGACGACCGCCCGATAGTAGGCGCTCTCGGCGTCGGCCCGGCGGCGCTGGGCATCGAGGAGCTGGTCGAGGGTCACGGTGCCGGCATCGTAGGCCGCCTGCACCGCCTCGACCTGACGCTCGGAGGCAACGCGACGGTTGAAGTTGGTCTGCGAGAGCGCGAAGTTCGTGTCGACGTTCCGCACCGCCTCGACCAGGGCGTGCGACACCTCCATCTCCTCGTCCTGGAGCCGGGAGCGTTCGCGGGCGAGCTGGAGTTGGAAGTTGCGGACGGTGGAGAGCTCGCGGCGGAAGCCGAGCGGCATGAGGAACTGTGCCCCGGCCTGCCATTCCTGGAACTGACCGCTCATGAGCGAGGAGTAGGCGTCGGTGCCAAAGAGTGGATCGCCGCGGTTGCCCTCGTAGGGGGAGTAGTTCTGGTTGATGAGATCCTGGCCCATGCCGAGGAACCGGTAGCGTCCGAGGAGGTCGAGCCGGGGTAGGAGGAGGTTCTTCGAGGCAAGGAGCTCGAGCTCCTTTTGCTTGATTACCCACTTCTGCCGG
>Ga0209598_10000960_pt1 | contig 23381 bp, 18 predicted proteins | sample M_140807_EF_Meta_FD_187317 | JGI IMG/M metagenome (GOLD analysis project Ga0209598, IMG submission 187317) | Freshwater microbial communities from Lake Montjoie, Canada to study carbon cycling - M_140807_EF_MetaG (SPAdes) (version 2) | ecosystem: Environmental > Aquatic > Freshwater > Lake...
TGCACGCAAGGGCGGTCGCACGCCGCATCAGGCCGGCATTCGCCTGATCCGCCCCGCCGTGAAGCCGCGGCGCAACCCCGCAATCGCCGTGCGATTGGGCAGCCCCAAGTACCAGAGCTGGAAGGCCTTCCTGGATGAAGCCTACTGGACGGTCGAGCTCACCGACGGGTGAGCGGACGCGTGCAGGTGTTCACCGCATGCGTGATCGGCGGCGGCTTCTCCGGGGCCTCCACCGCCATGCACCTGCTTGATGCCGCGCGCGAGCGAGGCGTGCCGATGCATGTGCAACTGATCGACGCGCAGGGATCAGCGGGCACCGGCGCCGCCTACGGCACCATCGACGCATCGCACCTGCTGAACGTTCCCGCCGGCAACATGAGCGCACGCCCCGATGCGCCGCAGCACTTTCTGGAGTGGTCGAAGGCGCATCTGCCGCATGCGACCGCGGCCGACTTCCTGCCGCGCATGCTCTTTGGCCGTTACGTGCGTGAATCGCTTGCCCATGCGGCCAGCGAGGCCGCGGCGTGCGGCAACCAGTTCACGATGCACCGCGCGCAGGCCACGGCGATCGAACGCACCGCAACGGGCTTGATCGTGCGCATGTCCGATGGCAGCAGCATGAACACCGACAGCGTGGTGATCGCCACCGGCACGCCGCTTCCCCGCGATCCGCTGCAGCATGCGTGGACGGGCCCGCGTGACCGATGGATCGGCGACCCATGGCGGCCCGCCTCGGTGGCCCACATTCGACCCGACGAACCCGTGGCGATCATCGGATCCAGTCTCACCGCCGTGGATGTGGCGCTCAGCCTGACCCACGACGGCGCGCAGCGCACCGCGCCGATCTGGATGCTTTCACGCAACGGCTGGCTGCCGCGCGCACACGTCGTGCCACGCCCCGCGCCCGTGGATCTGACGGCATCGGTGCAGTCGCTGCTTGCCGCACAGCCACACCTGCACATGTCGCGCCTCGCGCGATGGCTTCGCGACCGACTGCGCGAACCCGCGCCCGACGGCACCCCGCGCGATTGGCGCAGCGTGATCGACGGCTTGCGCACGCACACCGCCACGCTGTGGGGCCGACTCGACACCACGGAACGCGCGCGATTCCTTCGACATGCACGCGCCATGTGGGACGTGCATCGCCACCGCACCGCCCCGGCCGTGCACGCCCTCATCGAGCGCCTTGAACGCGAAGGCATGCTGCGCCGACTGCCCTGCCGACTCCTCGATGCATCGGCCACCGACACCGGCATCACGCTGCACGCACGCACACGCGACGGCATCGAGCACACCATCCGCGCCAACTGGGTGGTGAACTGCTCGGGCCCCGCGCCGAACGGCGCCGCACGCACGGACCCCGTGGTCGCCTCGCTGCTGCGCACCGGCATGGCGCAGGAAGATGCGCTTGGCCTCGGCATCCAATCCGACGCGCATGGCCGCGTGCTGGGCACCGATGGACAACCCACGCCCGGCCTGCTGGTGGTTGGCACCCTGCGCCGCCCCGCCCTGTGGGAGAGCACCGCGGTGCCCGAACTGCGCACACAGGCTGCTGCGGCCGCCAAGGCCATTACCGACACCGCCCTGGCACACGCTGCCCGCTGACATCGCGCAGACCGCACAGGCGGAACCAACGAAGGCTTCAGTCGGGCATCAATCGCGCCGATGTGCATGACGGTGGCGCATTCGCCCCACCGGAAAGCCTTGCCATGACCACATTCATGACGTCACGTGAATCAATGCCTGGACCACGGGATCCCGACGCCTCCGAGCGCACGCTTGGCATGCCGCCCGTATCGCTCGGCGGCGACGTTCGCGTGGCCGAAGGCGCCATGATCGGCCACTATCAGGTCAAGCGCCTGATCGGGGCGGGCGGCATGGGCCGCGTCTACGAGGCGCAGCAGGAAAATCCCCGACGCACCGTGGCCATCAAGCTCATGGGCAAGGGCGTGGCCAGCGCCAGCGCGCTTCGGCGCTTCGAATTCGAGGCGCAGGTGCTGGCGCACCTGAAGCATCCGGGCATCGCGCAGATCTATGAGGCCGGCAGTTACGACGACGGCACGGGTGGCCTGCCGTGGTTCGCGATGGAATACATCAGCAACGCGAAGCCCATCACCGAATACGCGCGCGACGCCAAGCTGGGCACACGCGAACGCATGCGGCTGTTCAAGCAGGCGTGCGAGGCCGTGGCGCACGGACACCAGCGCGGCGTGATCCACCGCGACCTGAAGCCCACCAACATCCTGGTGGATGGCGCGGGTCAGGTGAAGGTGATCGACTTCGGCGTGGCACGCACCACCGACAGTGACATGGTGGTGAACACCCTGCAGACCGATGTGGGCCAGCTGGTGGGCACGGTGCAGTACATGAGCCCCGAGCAGTTCGACGCCGATCCGCATGACCTCGACATCCGCAGCGACGTGTACGCGCTTGGCGTGGTGATGTACGAGCTGCTGAGCGGACGCCTGCCCTACGACCTGCGCAAGAAGGCCATCCACGAGGCGGCACGCGTGGTGCGCGAAGAGGACCCCGCGCGCCTGTCCACCATCACCCCCGCGCTGCGCGGCGACCTGGAAGTGATCGTGGCCAAGGCCATGGCCAAGGAGCGCGGCCAGCGCTACACCAGCGCCAGCGCGCTGTCCGACGACATCGGTCGCTATCTCGATCAGGAACCGATCACCGCACGCGCTCCCGGCGTGCTGGAGACCATGCGTCGTTTCGGCAAGCGACATCGCGTGGTGAGCGCGGCCATTCTCGCCGCCTTCGCGGTGCTGTCGATCAGCGTGGTGGTGGTCAGCGTGCTGTACCTGGATCTGCAGCGCAAGAGCCAGGAGATCGCGCAGAAGAACGACAGCCTGGCCGAAGCGCGGACCCGCGCCGAGAATGCGCGGCGCGAGGCGGAAGCCGCGCGCACCCACAGCGACGAGGCGCTGCGCAGCCTGCAGTCGGAGACCTACGTGAGCGCGATCCGCCGCGCCACCAGCGCCATGTCGAGCGGCCGCACGGACATCGTGTCGCAGGAAATGGATTCGATCGAGGCCCTGAAGTTGCCGGACGTGACGCGGCGCTTCGAATGGCGGCTGCTGCAGGCCGCCACGCACCCCGAACTGGCGGTGATCGACACGCACGGCGGCTCCACGCAGGCGGTGGCATGCAGTCCCGACGCGCGCACCATCGCCACCGCCGGCGACGACGGCATCGTGCGACTCTGGAACGCCGACACGGGATCCCCGCTGGCCGAACTCAAGGGCCACGCAAGCCGCGTGAACGCGCTCACCTTCAGCCCCGATGGAAGTCTGCTGGCCTCGGCCGGCGATGATGCCACCGTGCGGCTGTGGGATCCGCGCACCAGCACCGGCGTGCTGCTCGGCGAACTCAAGGGTCATGGCGCACCCGTTCGCGCGGTGGCGTTCGCGCCCGATGGACGCACGCTTGCCACCGGCTCCGCGGATCGTTCCGTCAAGATCTGGGACACGGCCTCGCACGCCTGCACGCGCTCGCTGCAGGGCCATGGCAAGGCCGTGCGCGCGCTCGCGTTCGCGCCGGATGGCGCCACGCTCGCCAGTGCATCGAGCGACGGAACCGTGCGGGTCTGGAATCTGGCCACCGCCACCACGCTTCGCACGCTCGAGGCGCATCCAGGCGAGATCACCTGTCTCGCGCTTTCGGCGGATGGACGCACGCTCGCCGACGGTTTCGCCGACGGCACCCTGCAGTGGTGGAACCTTGCCGATGGCACGCGCCTCGGCGACACCACGCTCGACGCCGCACTGGCAGGGCTGGCCTTCGCACCGGCGCGCGGCACACCCCTGCTGCTGGCCGCCACCACCAAGGGCGTGTCGCGCATCGATCCCGTCAAGCACGCGCTGCTCGCCGCACCCACCGGCGAACGACTGCCGGCATCGGCGATCGCCTTCCTGCCCGATGGCACGCGCTACGCCACCGGCGGCACCGACGGCACGCTTCGCGTGTGGGATGCCACGGCCAGCGACGCGAATGAACGCATCACCGCGGTGACAGGCCCGACGCAGGTCGTCTCCTTCGCGCCGGGCACCACGCATGTCCTCGCCACCAACGGCGAGCAAGGCGCGGTGCAGCTCTGGAACAGCGATGGCCCGCGCGCACTCGCCACACTCGCGCACGCCGGCGAGCGCGTGCAGTGCGTCGACTTCACGCCGAATGGTCGGCTGCTGGTCACCGGCGCCGCCGACGGCGCGCTGCTGCTGTGGAATGCGGAGGCGGGCACGCTTCAAGCCACGCTGCAGACAAGCGGGCCCTCCATCGAGGCGGTGGCCATCTCGCCCGACGGGCGCACCATCGCATCGGCCGGGCCTGACCGCATCGTGCGTCTGTGGGATCTCGACACCGGCAAGGTGTTCGCGCAGCTCACGGGCCATGCCGGGAACGTGCGCAGCCTGGCCTTCACTCCCAACGGCGCACTGCTCGCCTCGGGCAGCGAGGATGGCGCGATCCGCCTGTGGGACACCACCACCCGCGCGATGGCGGCCAGCCTGCCGGGACACGAGGGCGCTGTCCGTTCGCTCGCGTTCTCGCCGGACGGCACCACGCTGGCATCGGCCTCGCAGGATCGAAGCGTGCGCCTGTGGAACGTGGCGCGTCGCGCGCTGGCCACCACCATGCAGGGCCACGAGAGCGACGCGACCGCGGTGGCCTTCGACCCGGCGGGCAGGACGGTGGCCAGCGGATCGAAGGATGGCACCGTGCGCCTGTGGGACACCGCCAGCGGCAAGGAACTGGCCGTGCTGTCACCGCAGACGGGCGGCATCACCGGACTCGCATTCATGGATGATGGAAGCACGCTGGCGTGCGGCGGCGAAGCGAACGCCATCGCGCTGATCCGTGCGGAACCGAAGTCCGTCGTGATGCCGCGGCGCGCCGCGCTGCCGCGCGCGCACTGACACGGACGCGCCTCAGCGGCGATGCCGCAGCACGAACCACGCGCACGCCGCGGCCACGCCCACCAGCGCCAGCAGCACGAAACCTGCCAGCAGGATGGATTCGCGCACCACCTCGCGCACGGCCACGGGCTCTGGCACGTGCGTCGCCAGGCCATCGATGCGCTCACCGAGTTCAAGCAGCGACTTCGACACGGCATCCAGTCCGCGCTGCTGCGAAGCCATGTTGTCGGCGAGCGCCCCCAGGGCCTTCGCGTGCGAGTCCAGGCCCGGCCCGATCCGTGACAGGGACTGGTCCACGCTGAGCACGCGGTCGCTCTCCATCATGATGGCGATCGCGGTCTGCGCCTCCCATCCCACCAGGGTGGAGGTGCGACTCACCAGCCACAGCACCTGCTGCCCAAGCAGGCGCGTCTGCTGCAGCTGACGCGCGGTGTCGTTCAGGCTGCTGAACATGTCGTCACCGCCTGCCTTGAACACCTCCACGCGCGTACCGGTCTGGTCCGCAAGATCGTCCAGTCGGAACAGGCCGGCCATCAGCAGATTCGGATGCGTGCCGAAGAAAGCATCCACCGCCATGTCGATGCGCGCCAGGCGATCGGGCGAGAGGTACGCCACCGCAAGTTCCCGCACATGCTCCGCCACGGCGCCGTGGGTGTGCGCGCAGTCGAAGTCCTTGAACTCGTCGATGCACGCCGAGCGGTTCTCGCACGATCGCAGCGCCACGCGCGACCACACATACAGGTCCACCAGATCGCCTTCAGGATCGGGCCCCAGCACCAGCGCCCGCGCGTTCGCGGTGGCCTCGTTGCGGATCACGGCGATGGCGGCCAGTTGCCGCCCCGGAATCTTGGCAGCGAAGCCCGCGACATAGGCCTCCTGGAACTTGGAGGCCACGTAGTCCGCCGTGTCGAGCAGGCGACCGCTCAGCTCGACGGCATCGCGCTTGGGGGTCCTCTGCAGATCCTGCATGCCACCGCCTGCGCATGCTGCGAGGCAGCACAGCGTGAAAGCGCTCAGGCACTGGAGGACGCTGCGGATCATGGCTCGCAAAGGTACGCGACCAAGGCCCGCGCGTGGCACGCTCACCCGTTCAGCAGCAGATTCATCGCCAGCAGCACGCCGTTGTGGAATCCATGCGCCACCATGCCCGGCGCCACGCTGCCCGACCATTCCCGCGTGATGCAGAAGCCGATCGACACGCCCGCCAGCGCCGGCACCGCCAGCACGCCCTGCGGATGGATGGCCGCGAAGATGGTTGCGCTGAACAGCATCGCCGCCGTGATGGACAGCCACCGCGGCCAGCCCCAGGTCTGCTGACGCACGTGCCCGTACAGCAGTCCGCGAAACACCGTCTCCTCCACCACCGGCGCGGCGATGCTGGCCACCACGAACAGCGCCAGCTTCATGCCGGCGTCAGCGCCCGGCAGCAATTCCTGCACCGGATGACTGACATCCTGGAAACTGCGATCGCCCATCGCACTGGCGAGCCACTGACCGATCGCGACGCCAAGACCCATGAAGGGCAGTGCACAGACGTAGCTGGCCGCGCTCATCCACGCCAAACGCCACACGCTGCCGGGCATGCGCAGGCCGGTGGCATCGCGCAGATCGCGCCACGACACGCCTCGCCACAACGGCCACGCCAGCGCGCCCAGACTCGCGAAGGTGAGCGCGATCGACAGCCACACCCCGCCTGCGGTGGGCGTGCCGTCGCCCAGATGCCCAGCCAGCGTCCGCAGCAGCATGAACAGCAGCATCCAGAAGATGAAGGTTTCGCCCAGCACCCGCTGCAGGCCAAGCACCGTGAGTGCATCGGGCATGGGCTGCATCGCGCTGCGCACCTTTCCGGTTGCCGCGAACACGCCAAGCGTGATCACCAGCGCGAGTCCCGTGAGCCCGGCGCCCAGGAACCACACGCCGGCAAGAATGATTCCATACAGCAGCCACGCCTGGTCCTCGTCAACGTGCTTCTGCGCCACCGGATCGCCATCCAGCTTCGCACGCGCAAGCGAGCCGAACCATCCCATGCGTTCCTGCACAAGCGTCCACTGCTCGGCGGTGAGCGTGCGGGTCGCCAGCTGACCTCCTTCCGGCCACGCCTGCACGATCGCGCGCACCGCCGCCACCAACGTGGGCTCGGGTGCATCGCGCGTGGCATCGGCGGCCAGTTGCACCTGCGCCTCGGCCCGCTCGCGCTGACCGGTGTTGGCCAGCACGATGCCGGCAGCGAGATGCGCCATCGGTCGCGTGCCAAGGGGATTCTCCGCCTCCAGGGCCTGCGAGCCCAAGATCGAGGCCAAACGGCCCTGCATCGTGGTGATCGAACTCAGTTCGGGGTGCTGCTCGGTGGTGGCCGATTCGGCAGCACGATCCCCCTCCTCCTTCATTGAAATGCCGATCCAACCCGCCGGCACCAGAACCAGCAACAGCCAGACAAGCCCGCTTCGAAGGGTGGAAGGCATGATTTCGGCAGGCTAACCGGGGTTTTGGCCCGCCGCCGCGCTTCGGAGCGCCCCTCGGCTCGCCCTCCCCAACCCCTTGACAGAAACGGCCATTTTCCTATCCTTCTCCGTTCTGCCCATCGGGCAACAGGAACACGAAACCATGCCTCGCCAGACCACTTTCATCAAGCCCGGTACGAAGTCCCTCACATGGCGCCATGTCGACGCAAGCGGCAAGGTGCTCGGTCGCCTCGCCACGCAGGTGGCCACCGTGCTGATGGGCAAGCACCGTCCCGACTACACGCCCAATGTCGACTGCGGCGAAGCCGTGGTGGTCACCAACGCCGCGCAGGTCGCGCTGACCGGTCGCAAGGCCGACCAGAAGACCCTGCGCAAGTTCTCCGGTCACCCGGGTGGACTTCGCGTGCGCACCTACCGCACGCTGATGGCCGAAGATCCGTGCACCATGGTCGAGGAAGCCATCATCCGCATGCTGCCCCGCGGACCGCTCGGCAGCACCATGCGTCGTCGCCTCAAGGTTTTCAAGGGTGCCGAGCACCCGCACAGCGCGCAGCAGCCCCAGACGCTCGACGTCTCCTCGCGCCGCACTCTCCGCTGAAATCACTGAACGAGCTCTTCACCCATGACCACCTTCAACGCACCCGTCACCGCTCCCGCCGCCCGTCCCCTGCGCGCCCAGCAGCCCGCCGACCGCTTCGGTTGGTGGTGGGCCATCGGCCGCCGCAAGACCAGCACCGCTCGCGTGCGCGTGAAGCCGGGCAAGGGCGAGTTCCTGGTGAATGAGCGTCCGTTCGAGGAGTTCTTCGTGATCGAGCGCGATCGCAAGAACATCCTGGCCGTGCTCGAGAAGACCGGCATGAAGGGCTCGCTCGACCTGCGCGTCACCTGCGCCGGCGGCGGCGTGACCGGCCAGGCCGGCGCCGTGCAGCTGGGCATCGCCCGCGCCGTCATGGCCTTCGATCCGAACCACGAGACCGTTCTGCGCGAGCAGGACCTGCTCACCCGCGACGCCCGCAAGGTGGAGCGCAAGAAGTACGGTCAGGCCGGCGCCCGTCGTCGCTTCCAGTTCAGCAAGCGCTGAACCGGATCGGATCGCGATTCAACGCGTTCGCGCGTGTGCTCGAAGCCTTCGGAAGGCCTGTGCTGTCGTCATCGCTGCCCGACGCGGGTCGATGCGAAGCTGCGTGGCAGCCTCCGCCGCCGTGCGTGGTGCCTCGCCCTGCCATCCAAAGCGCAGCGTGAGCAGCTGCGCGCCCGGATCGTTGTCGGCCACAGCGGCCGTCGCCAGATCATCGCGCAGCGGCAGCACGGCGCACCACGCCACACTGCGCTCGCGCAGGCTTTCGGGCAGCGACACCTCGGCATCGCGACCCGCGGTCCCTGGCCGCAGCCACGCAGCGCCGGCGAGCGATCGCTCCACCACTGCGCCAGCCAGCGCCGCCAGACGCGGTCGCTGAATCGACAACTCGCCTGCCATCGCCTCGTCCACCGCAGTTCCGGCCGCGTGCACCGCTGCCACGATCGCGCGCCGCAGCGCCGCCGGTGGAAGACCCTGCAACGGACCGCCTCGCATGGATTGCAGTCGACCCAGCGCACCCGGCAGCGCACGCTCGATCAAGGTCAGGCGCAGTCGCGCGGCCCATCGCAGCCGCGTTTCGACCGGATCCAGTCGCTCCCCCGGGTCGGATCCGCGCAGCGTGCCCACTTCCAGTGCGGCGTGCCACAGCAGGTAGCGAAGCGCCACCAATCGCTGCGCGTCGGCGGGCGTTGTGCGCTCGCCCTGCGCCGCCGGCGGAAAGCGCCGAAGAAAGGCGCGCGCCTCCACGGGCCACGGCTCCACCGCCAGGCCGCTTCGCACCGCACGCGGCGCAAGCAGCGTGTCGGCCGCATCGGCGCGCGTGAAGGTGGCCAGCGGCTGAACCCCAAGTCGCAGCGCGCGCAGTCGGTCGCGCCGTTCGCGTCGCACCAGTCGCAGCGTGGCCGCTTCGCTTCGAGCGATCGACTGCGCCACCGGCAGCAATTCGGTGCCGCGACGCCAGGCGCGCCAGGCGGCACGACGCGCGGAAGGCTGCACGGTTTCGCGTCGACGCAGCGTGGGCACCACGCCCTTGCGTTCGGCCGCCGCGATCATGCGACGCGCCGAGGCCACCGACACGCCCGCCTTCTTCGCCACGCGTCGCGCCACCGCGTGCAGGGTCTCGCCGGCGCGCGCCTCGGTGGCAGCCACAGCCATCACGCTTGCCCGACGCACCGGATCGCGACGACGCGAGGCCACGCTGCCAAGCAGCCGCTCGCGGCACCACGACAGCGCCTTGCCCGACAGCGCGGTGCGAACACCCGCAGGCGTGCGCACGCGCACCATGGCCAGCCCCTGACGACGCCATCGCTGCAGCGAACGCACGGTCACACCAAGATCGTTGGCGCCATGCACCAGCGTGACCGCGCCACCAGGAAGATCGGATGGCTGCAGCGGCGCCCGCTCCGAAAGCCGCAGCGCCAGGGCTGAAAGATCCATCGCCACCGCCTGCCCCACCAGCACCGGCGCACGCTCGGCATCGCGCGACTTCACGCCGGTGAGCCGCTCCACGATCCACGCCTCGCTCAACAGGCCGTCACGATCCACCTCGCGCGTGGCCGCTTCCGCCGCCTTCACGATGCGACGCACCGCCTCGGCGCCGGCGAATTCCAGCTGCCGCTCCAGTTGAACGATCGGCGTCAGTCGCAGGCGTGCCCGGGGCGGCATGGCGGCTCCAGCAACGCGATGGCCCGTCGCATGGGCTGCAACCCATGCGCCGCAGCCTTCGTCCAGAACAGTTCAAGCCCGCATCGCTGCGCGTGGTTCCACTCGAATCGAAGCAGTTCGCACAGGTAGCGATGCGCAACCTCCGCAGGCCACCCACGCGCGCGGCCCTCCACCGCGGCAAGGCTGGCCAGGCGCTGCGCGTTGCGTCGCCGCTGGTGATCCAGCACCTGCGCCAGCGTGTGCAGGCGCTGATGCGCCGCGGCATCGCACGGGCGCGGCGCCATCCAGCACGCAAAGGTGAATGGCAGCGCGTTCATCTCGTACCACGCATGACCCAGATCCAGCTCGTGCGGAAAGCGTGCGGCATCGGGCGCGCGCAGCACCACCTTGTCGCCGATCAGCAGCATCGCTTCGGCATCGCATGCATCCATGTTGTCCGGCACGCCGTCCACCAGTTCCAGCCTGGTGCCGAAGCGCTCCGCGAACACGATGCCCGCCAGCACGCGGCTGGTGTGACTGTCGGCATCCGCGTGCAGGCGCCGCACCTGCGCCAGCGGAACGCGCGAGAACACCTTCACCGTGAGCGTGGCGCCGGCGCTGCCGAGCAGCCCCACCGGCAGAATGACCAGATCGTGCGAAGAGCGCTGGAAATCGATGCTGCTGCACAGCGCCGCATCCAGCTCACCGCGCTCGATGGTGCCGATCAGTTCAGCGGGAACCTCGGCACGCAGGTGCAGCCCGCGCAGGGACTCCAGACCCGCGATCAGCGGTCGCGTGTTCAGGTATCGCACCACGCCCAGACGCGTCACATCCGTCGCTGCCCGCTGCGGCGCGTCGGCCCTGTCTGCACTGGATTCCATGGCTGCTGCACGCACGGGCCTGCACTCTAGGCGAAGTGCGGCGAACGCGGCCTCAGGAGGCCTGCCGCGCCGAGGACTTCGCCTCGTCCGAACCCACGCGCACCGGTTCCTCGGCCGCCATGTACAGACGCGGCACGCGCGGTGGAATGCGGCACATCAGTTCATAGGCATGCTGGCCCGTCATGCTTGCAACGCGTGCGGCGTGGTTGGGCGCGCCGGGATCCGCCGACACAACCTCCACGGAAGCGTGCACGCCGCCATCCGGCAGACGCGCCGCCACGGCCGTCAGGTCGATGGCGATCTGGTCCATGCTCACCGCGCCGATCACGGGCACCGCCACCCACGCGGCATCCGCCCCCTGCCCCACGCGCACGCGCACCACGCGACGCTCCGCCTGTGCGGGCCGCAATGTGCGCGTATCCATGGGAAGCAGCGGATAGCCGTCCGCGTAACCGACCGGCACCAGTCCGACCGCGCTCTCAACGCGCGCGACCCAGCGACTGCCGTAGCCCACCGTTGCGCCCACGGGCAGCGCGCGCACCTGCATCACGCGGCTGCGCCAGCTGAACACGGGGCGAAGCGTGCCCACGGTGTCCATGTGACGCCCGTCGCGCGTGCCCTCGAATGGCAGGCCCGTCCACGCGAGTCCCATGCGCACCATCTGATGATGGAAGCGACCGTCGCGGATGGCCGCGAAGGTGCTTGCCGAATGCACCACGCACGACTCGGGAAGATCGGCATCGGCCATCCACGCATCGAAGCGTTCGCGCTGCGCATCGGTTGCGCCTTCGCTGCCGCCGGCGTTGGCGTAGTGCGTGAACGCGCCGGTGAGCGCAAGCCGCTCGCTGCCAACGATGGTGCGCACAAGCGCCGTCGCATCCTCGGGCAGGCAGCCACCGCGACCCAGGCCCGTGTCCACCTCGATGTGCATCGGCACGCGCACGCCCAGCTCCGCAGCGGCTCGCTCGATGCGTCGCACCTGCGCCGCGTCATGCGCCGCAAGATGCAGCAAGCCCTTCACCAGCATGCCGTGCGCGGGACTGCCCGCCTCGATGGCATGCGTGGGCATCATCACCAGCATGGGTGTCGTGGGCGCCGCGGCATGCACCACCTCGGCCTCGTCCATGCCGAAAACCATCAGCATGTCCACCGCCGGCGCCATGCGCCGCGCGATGCGAGCGGCACCCAGCCCATAGGCATCGGCCTTCACCACGGCCCCAAGGCGCACGCCGGGCGACAGCATGCCCCGCATGACCATCAGGTTGTGGTCAAGGGCCGACAGGTCCACATGGACTTCGCTTCGGGCTTGCATCACAGGGCTTTGTATCGACTCTCCGGCTCGTCTACCATCAGGGGCCTCGGATCCATTATGGCCAATTCAGAAACCTTCGCCCTCGACGTGCGGTTCGCAGACCTCGGTCTCCCCGCCTCCATCCTCCAGTCACTGGAGGCGAAGGGCTTCCAGCATCCAACCAAGATCCAGGCAGCCCTGCTGCCGGTGGCCCTGTCGGGCAAGGACTGCCTCGGGCAGGCCAAGACCGGCACAGGCAAGACCGCGGCGTTCGCGCTGCCCATGCTGGCGCGACTGCCGGCCGACAAGCCCTTCGGCGGACTGGTGCTGGTGCCCACGCGCGAGCTGGCCATCCAGGTCGCCAAGGAGTTCCACGAGTTCGCGCGACACAGCGGCCACGCGGTGGTGGCGGTGTACGGCGGCAACTCGGTGAACGCCCAGGCCAGCAAGCTGGAGAAGGGTCCCGCCATCATCGTGGGCACCCCCGGTCGCGTGATGGACATGCACGAGCGCGGCCTGCTGCCGTACAACCAGGTGAAGATGGCGGTGCTCGACGAAGTCGACCGCATGCTCGACATCGGTTTCCGCGACGACATCCGCCGCATCCTGGGCAGCATGAAGGAGCACCCGCAGACGGTGTTCGTGAGCGCCACCATCAGCCCCGAGATCGAGAAGCTGGCGCGCAGCTACATGCGCGACGCCGAGAAGATCGTCACCACCGAGAAGAGCCTCACGGTGAGCCAGGTCGATCAGAGCTACCTGGGCGTGGAGCACTGGGACAAGCGCCGCCTGCTGCATCACCTGCTCACCCACGAGACACCCGAGCTCACCGTGGTGTTCTGCCGCACCAAGCGCACCGTGGACGATGTGGCCGAATACCTGCAGAAGAAGGGCATCGACGCCCACCCGATCCACGGCGACATGTACCAGCGCGCCCGCGACAAGGTGATGGAACGCCTGCGTGGCGGCTCGCTCAGCGTGCTGGTGGCCAGCGATCTGGCGGCCCGCGGCCTGGACGTGGATGACATCAGCCACGTGATCAACTACGACGTGCCCGAAGATCCCGAGGTGTACGTGCACCGCATCGGCCGCACCGCGCGCGCCGGTCGTCGCGGCGTGGCCTGGACCTTCGTGTGCCCCGATCAGGGCGAGCTGCTCACCAACGTGGAGATGCTCACCAACGTCGAGATCCCGCGCAAGGAATACGACGACTTCACGCCCGGCCCCGTGCCGAGCGAGGTGGTGGCGCGCCGCGAACTCGAGACCAAGCGCAAGGCCGATCTCGAGGTGTCGCGCAACCGCTTCGAGACGCAGGCACCGGTGCCCGAGGCAGCCGATCCAACCAAGTTCCCGGGCGGCGTGGTTCCGACGGGTCTTCCGCCCAAGCGGCTTGGTGGCCGCGTGGCCACGCGTCGACGCTGATACACGCGCGTGCACCGGCATCTGCACATCCATCCCGAGGTGGCCGAGGCGCTGCATGCGCGGCGCCCCGTGGTGGCGCTTGAAACCGCGGTGCTCACGCACGGCCTGCCGCGCGAGGCGAACGCGTCGCTCGCGCGTGTGGCCGGCCCCGCGTGGGAATCAAGCCTTCCCGCGAACCTGGCGCTTGCGCGCGCGATGGAACGCGCCGTGCGCGAAGCCGGCGCCGTGCCCGCCACCATGGCGGTGATCGACGGTTCGCTGCGCGCAGGCCTTTCGCCTGAAGAACTGGAGCGCCTCGGCAGCGACGCATCCGCTCGCAAGCTGAGTTCGCGCGACATGGGCCCCGCCATCGCGCAGCGCGCAAGCGGCGGACTCACCGTGGCCGCCACGCTGGCCGCCTGCACGGCGGCGGGCATCCGCAGTTTCGCGACCGGCGGCATCGGCGGCGTGCATCGCGGCTGGAGCCAGCACCCCGACATCAGCGCCGATCTGCTGGCTCTCTCCCGGGCACAGGTGGTGGTCACCTGCGCAGGCGCCAAGAGCATTCTCGACCTGCCCGCAACGCTCGAGTGGCTCGACTCGCTCAGCGTGCCGGTGATCGGCATCGGCACGCCGCACTTCCCGTGCTTCACCTGTCCGCCGGACGCGTCGCTGCCTGTGTCGGCGGTGGCGCGCGATGCAACCGAAGTGGCCGCCGCCGCACGCGCGCACTGGCAGTTGCAGCAACCTTCCGCGGTGCTTGCGGTGCAGCCCTGCCCCGCCACCTTCGCCATGACCCGCGCAGACCTGGATCGCGCGGTGCAGGCCGCCGAACAGGAAGCCGCGTCGAAGGGCATCCATGGCCCCGCGGTGACGCCGTTCATGCTGGGCCGACTCGCCACGCTCACCGGCGGAAAGTCGCTGGAAGCGAATGTGGCGCTGCTGCTGAACAACGCCACAACCGCAGCCCGAATCGCGCACGGGCTGCTTGACTTGGGCGCTTCCACCTGATTCACTACCGGGGTCGGGTTCCCACCCGGCACCTGCCAACAAGTCGGCCTGGAGATGGGGCCCCGCGACGGGCCCATCGGCAATCGGTCCATGTATGGATCGTCCAGCACGCCTTGCCGTTGGCCTGCAGGAAAGATGGCATGAACACCCTCACTGGGATCCTGGAGCTTCCCTCCGCGGGCGGCGACGGACGCATTCGACAGTTCAAGGATGGTCTGGTGGAAACGCCGGACGACCCCTATGTGCCCACCGAACTGGTGGCCAAGTTCCAGCTGCGCCCCGGTCAGGAAGTGCACTGCGTGCTCGAGGATCGCCATGCGCCCAACCGCCCCAGCGGCGTGAAGCGCGTGGCCATCGATGTGCAGTCGATCGAGGGCCTGGCCCCCGTCGACTACGCGGCGCGCAAGGTGTTCAGCGAACTCACCGCCCTCGACCCCGCGCCGCGCATGTCGCTCGAATATCGCGGCTGCCCGCCCGCCTGCCGCCTGATCGACCTGTTCTGCCCCATCGGCTTCGGCACGCGCGGCCTGATCGTGGCGCCGCCCAAGGTGGGCAAGACCATCCTGCTGCAGAACCTGGCCTTCGGCATCAAGCACAACCACCCGCAGGTGGAACTGATCGCGCTGCTGATCGACGAGCGACCCGAGGAAGTCACGGACTTCAAGCGCAACGTGCCCGCACACGTGCTGGCCAGCAGCAACGACCAGGATGTGGAGCGCCACACCGCGCTTGGCATCCTGGCCATCGAGCGCGCCAAGCGCATGGTGGAAGCCGGCAAGGACGTGGTGGTGCTGCTCGACTCGCTCACGCGCCTCGGCCGTGCCTTCAACAACAACCGTCGCTTCGCCAGTGGCGGCCGCACCATGAGCGGCGGTCTGGACAACCGCGCGCTGGAGGTGCCCAAGCAGCTCTTCGGCGCCGCGCGCCGCTGCGAGGAGGGCGGCTCGCTCACCATCATCGCCACCTGCCTGGTGGACACCGGCAGCCGCGCCGACCAGATCATCTTCGAGGAGTTCAAGGGCACCGGCAACATGGAGCTGATCCTCGATCGAGGCATCAGCGAGAAGCGCCTGTTCCCCGCGATCAACCTGGCCGCCAGCGGCACCCGCAAGGAACACCTGCTGCTTGGCGAGAAGGAACTGAAGACCATCACCGCCCTGCGCCGTCGTCTGCTCAGCCTGCCGCCACCGGTGCAGATCGAGCAGTTGCTGGCCGCCCTGCAGCGCTACCACACCAACGAGAGCATGGTGGGTGGACCGCAGGCGGCCGCCACGGCCTGAACCGGCGGCACACGCCCCGCGGCTGCGTTACCCTCGGGCGATGGCTGAACAGAACTCCCTCAACAGCATCCGCGCCGGCATCTTCGTCGGCACCGCGATCGCCCTGGCGCTGGCCGTCACCTTCGTGCTGCTGAAGGTGAACATCTTCGCGAACAACACCCGCTACGGAATCGACTTCACCACCACCGACGGCGTGGCGGGCCTGAACAAGGGCAGCGAAGTGCGCGTGGGTGGCGTGGTGGCCGGACAGGTGCTGGAACTGCAGCCGCAGATCGACGAGAGCGCCGCGCAGCTGAAGGGCATCCGCGTGATCATCGAGGTGAACAGCCGCGTGCCGCTGTACTGGAGCAAGGACAAGCCCGAGTCGAGCGCGCGCGTGCTGCGCGTGCCCAGCCTGCTCGGCAACTCGGCCAGCGTGAACTTCATCAGCGTGGGCGACCCGCGCTCGGAGCAGCTGAAGAAGGACGGCGTGATGATGGCCATGGAAGGCAGCGGCATGCTGGCCAGCCTCGTGGGCCCCGACAACGCCGACAAGGCGCGCGAGATCCTGCTGAACATCGCCAAGACCGCGGAGTGGATGCGCATCACGCTGCCGCGCGACTACGACTCGAATGTGGGCCCCATGCTGGCCAACCTCAACGCCACGGTGGCCGCCTTCAAGGGCGACTACGAGAACTGGCGCAAGCCCATCGGCACCTCCATCACCGACGCAGCCAGCCTGCTCAATCGCACCGATCGCATGCTGCAGGAGAACGAGCCGCGCATCAACCGGTTGATGGACGACACGCTGGCCACGCTGGCCAACGCCCGCTCGATCACCGGCGAATTCAAGGACAAGAGCATGCCCGCCGTGCAGAAGCTGCTCGATCGCGGCGCCGACGCTGCGCAGACGCTGGCCAGCAGCCTGGATCAGGTGCAGCGCTCGCTGGTGGGCGACCTGCCGGCGCTGGAGGCGTTCCTGGAGGATTCGCGCCAGATGGCCGCGCAGCTGAAGCTGGCCGCCATCGAGGTGCGTCACAGTCCGTGGAAGCTGCTGTACCAGCCGAAGCCCGGCGAAGTGGCGCACGAGAACCTGTACGACGCGGCCCGCAGCTTCGCGATGGCCACCGACGACATGCGCGTGGCCGGCGAAAGCCTGCAGCAGGCCGTGGCCAAGATGCCCGGCAAGCTGGAAAGCGACGCCGCCTTCCGCATGCAGGTGCAGCGCGAGGTGGTGGATGCGATGGCCCGCTATGAGCAGGCGCAGCGACGCCTGTACGACGTGCTGAACGCCCCGGCCAGCACCGGCGGCGAAGGCCAGTAACCGGCACGGCCCTCGATGCCCGCGCACGAACCCAATCCACTCCGCGAGGCGCGCGTGGGGTTCTACCTGCTCAGCATCGTGCTGAGCGTGTCCGCGGTGCTGATCGTGCTGTGCAACATCGACTGGAATTCCCGCACCCGGTACCGTCTGGCGTTCCGCGTGTCACAGGATGTCACCGGGGTTCAACCCGGCACACCCGTCACGCTCGGTGGCATCCAGTGGGGCAAGGTGCTCTCGGTCGATCCGGGCGAGATTCCCGCGCAGGGATCGGCGACCGCCGCCTTGCAGGGTCCCGCCTCCGCGTCGCGCGGCACGCTGGTCACCTTCGAGATCGACTCGCGCATCGACCTGTATGACAACGCCAAGATCGCCCGCGCCAGCTCGATGCTGGGAGGCGATGTGCAGCTGGTGATCCTTGAAACGGGCCTCGATCATTCGGTGGAACAGCGCGGCGTTCCCACGATGACGCGCGACGAACTGCCCGAAGGATCGGTGCTGATCGCCAGCAGCCCCGCAGGCGGTGCCGTGGCGCTGCTGGGCTCGCGTCTGGCCGCACGGGTCAGCATGCTTCCCGACCAGATCGACGAACTGCGCCAGACGATCGAGAAGCGCATGATGCCCGACCTCAGGGCCCAGAGCGCGCCGCTGCAGGCAAACTTCCTGGCGACACGCGACATGATCGTGAAGGATCGCGAAACCTGGAGCTCGCCCATGGATCAGGCGTCCGCCTCCATGAAGCGGCTGCAGGCGCGACTGGCCGCCGACAGCGTGATCGCGCGCGACATCGAGCAGGGCTGGACGCGCGCCAAACCCATCTACGACGCGATGGCGAGCAACCTGGCCGCGCTGAAGCAGCGCATCGACGACGATGTGGAGCCTCGCGCCACACGGCTGTGGGAGCAGGCCACCGAGGAATGGAAGCGCGTGCAGCGGCTCGGCGGCCAGATCGACGCGGCAGGCCGCGGCGCCTACGCCGCCTACGGCGAATTCATGGCCGACAACTCGCTCATGGGCGGACAGATCAGCCGCGCCTTCGACGACCTGCTTGGATTGCTGCTGAAGGCGCTTGTGGGCAAGCCCGGCGAGGATGGCATGGCGCGTCTGCAGCGCTACGAGGCCGCCTCGCGACTGGTCTTGTGCACCGACGAACTGCGACGCGCCAACGATGCGCTGCAGCAGCTTGCCGACAGCGTGCAGCCCGTCGATGCGGACATGGCGAAGCGCATCCGCGAGGACGCCGCCAAGGCCGTGGTGCAGTTCCGCGCCGCCGTGGAGCGACTCGCCGCGCCCACGCAGCAACCCTGACATGACCGACTTCGGCGACCCGCGCCTGGCCCCCTACCGCGACGCGCGCGATGCCGACCTGCGCGGCGCACAAGGCCTGTTTCTGGTCGAGAGCGCCCGCTGCGTGTCGCGATTCCTGCGGGCCTGCGAGCGCGGGCCCTGGAAGCCCGTCAGCGCCCTGCTGGCCCCCGAGCACATGGCGGCCATCGCGCCGCTGGCCGCGCGCGTGGGCTGCCCGGTGTTCGAAGCCGACATGGAGTCGATCGCCGCACACAGCGGCTACCGCTTTCATCACGGTGCACTGGCGCTGGGCGAACACACCGAAGGCCCCAAACTCAGCGATGTGCTTGCCGCTCTTCCACCCGGCTCCGCCAGCGTGCTGGTGGCCGACGGCGTGGTGCACGTGGACAACATCGGCGCGCTGTTCCGAAACGCCGCCTGTCTGGGCGCCTCCGCCGTGGTGCTTGGCCCCGGCTGCGCCGATCCGCTTGGTCGCAAGTGCATCCGCATCAGCATGGGTCGTGTGTTCGGCGTGCCGTTCGCCACGGTGCCCGATGCGGGCGCGGCGCTGGCGCAGCTGAAGCAGTCCGGTTTCCAGTGCGTTGCCGTGGAGCAATCTCCCACCGCGATCGCGCTGCATGACTGGAAGCCACCGCAGCGCGTGGCGTTGCTCGTTGGTGCCGAAGGCCGCGGCGTGCAGCCCGCGCTGCTGCAGGCATGCGATGCGTGCGTGGAGATCGCCAGCAGCCTCGACCCGCTTGCGGGCGAAGGCGATGGCCCCCCAAGCCTCAACGTGTCGACGGCTTCAGCGATCGTCCTGCATGAACTGCGGCGCAGCGGCGCTCATGCCCGCTCCGCGTGAAGCGGTCTCGCCCTCGGCGGTTGACGGCTTCTCTTCCTTCAGTCGTTCCACGCGGGCACCGAGCGCGTTCAGCGTCTCCTCCATGCGGTGATAGCCGCGGTCGAGGTGGTACACGCGGTTCACGATCGTCTCGCCTTCCGCAGCCAGGCCCGCAAGCACCAGGCTGGCGCTTGCACGCAGGTCGCTCGCCATCACCGGCGCGCCGATCAGCTTGTGACCGCCGGCCACCACCACGGTGGAGCCCTGACGGTACAGCTGCGCGCCCATGCGCATCAGTTCGGCCACGTGCATGAAGCGCTCGGGATAGATCTTCTCGGTGATCACGCTGTTGCCCTCGGCCACGCACACCAGCGCCATCATCTGCGCCTGCAGGTCGGTGGGGAAACCGGGGTGCGGCTGCGTGGTGATGGTGGTGGGCTTCAGGTTGCGCTCGCTGGTCACGCGCACGGTGCAGCGCATCGGATCGTCGCCCGACACGCGGTCCACATGCACGCCGATCTCGCGGAAGTGCTGGATGGTGGCCAGCAGCGCGTCGTAGGGGAAATCATCCAGCGTCACGTCGCCGTTGGTGATGGCGGCGGCCACCGCGTAGGTGCCCGCCACGATGCGGTCGGGCATCACCACGTGGTCGATGCCGCCCAGCTCATCCACGCCATCGATCACCAGTCGCGGCGAGCCGGCGCCCTGGATGCGCGCACCCATGGCGTTCAGCATGTTGGCCAGTTCCACGATCTCGGGCTCGCAGGCCGCGCACTCGATCACGGTGCGGCCCTTGGCCAGCGTGGCGGCGCTCATCACGTTGGCGGTGCCCAGCACGGTGCTGCCGAAGGGGCCGCCCAGGAACACGGTGTCGCCCTTCAGGCGATCGGCGCTGGCGATGATGTCGCCGCCGCGCAGTTCGATCTTGGCGCCCAGGGCCTCCAGGCCGCGCAGGTGCAGATCCACCGGACGGTGGCCGAAGGCGCAGCCGCCCGGCATGCTCACGATGGCGCGACGACGGCGGGCCAGCATGGGTCCCAGCACGCAGATGCTGGCGCGCATGGTGCGCACGATGTCGTAGCGCGCATGCACCCGGTTCTCGTCCATGCTCTGCAGGCTCACGCCGCTGGCGGCGGGCTTCACGTCCACGCCCATCTCGGCCAGCAGACGGCCCATGTTGGCGATGTCGGCCAGGGGCTTGATGTTTCGCAGGGTCACCGGCTGGTCGGTCAGCAGGCAGGTGGCCATCAAGGGCAGCGCGGCGTTCTTGGCGCCCTCGATGCGGGTGCGTCCTGAGAGTCGGCGGCCACCTTCAATGCGGAAGAAATCCATGCTTCGTTTCCTTGCGGTTCCTGAGGAAAATCGGATCGGAACCCATCCATCGGCCAGCCGAGCTCGGGAAGGACACAATCCTGCCTCGGGTCCCTACGATACCGCCCGTGAGCAACGTCCTTGAAGTCGTGGGTGAACCAAAATTGCCCGAAGTGAAGATGCACCTGATCCCTCCCACGGCTCCGGCCGAGGGCACGGTTCTCAGCAACGAACTCTGCCTGAAGGGGCGATCCGCCAGCTTCGTGCGGCATGTCTGCATCGACATCGGCAACACCCCCATGGCCGGCCAGTTCCGCGCCGGCCAGAGCTTTGGCGTGGTGCCCTCGGGCGTGGATGCCACCGGCAAGCCCCACAAGGTGCGCCTGTACTCGATCGCCAGCCCCAGCTGGGGCGAGGATGGCCACGGCAAGGTGCTGGCCACCACCCCCAAGCGCCTCATCTCCGAGCGCAGCCCGCAGAAGGCCGGCGACGACCCACACGATCACAGCCTGTTCCTGGGCCTGTGCAGCAACTATGTGTGCGACCTGAAGCCGGGCGACCCCCTCGCCGTCACCGGCCCCGCCGGCAAGCGCTTCCTGCTGCCCGAAGACCCTTCCAAGCACGACTACCTGTTCCTTGCCACCGGCACCGGCATCGCCCCCTTCCGCGGCATGATCATGGAACTGCTGCAGGGCCCGCCCGAGGGCAGCCCATGGAAGGCCAACTGGAAGCGCTGCGAAAGCCGCATCGAGCTGGTGATGGGCAGCCCCTACACCACCGACCTGCTGTACGACGGCATGTTCCGCGATCTGGCGGCAAAGCACTCCAACTTCCACTACCACCCGGTGATCAGCCGCGAGACGCGCACCGACGGCGGCAAGGGCGAGTACGCGCACCAGTTCATCGAGCGCCGCCTCGGCGACCGCTACGACGCCATGCTGCGCAGTCCGCGCACGCTGATCTACGTGTGCGGTCTGGCCGGCATGCAGATGGGGCTGTTCCGCATCCTTGGTGAGAAGGGTCTGGCGAACGGCTACCTCACCGTGGACGAGTCGATCGCCGGCGTGCCCGCGAGCGAATGGACCGACGAGCACCTGAAGCGCAAGGTTCGCCCCACGCATCGGTGCATGATCGAGGTGTACTGAGCGGGGCTTGGGCCTCGGACCCAGGCTGGGCCGGTCAGCTTGGGCAGGCGCCGAAGTCCAGCAGCAGCAGGCCGATGTCGGCAGTGTCGACCAGGCCGTTGCCGTCGAGGTCTGCGGGGCAGTTCGTGCACGGGCCGAAGTCAAGCAGCACCAGAGCGACATCGGCGGTGTCCACCACACGGTTGTTGTCCAGATCGGCGGGGCACGGCAGAATGCCTTGTGCATATGTCAGCGTGTAGTCCAAGCGACCAGCGGGCTGCGTTGCACCGGTGAAAGTGGTGGTACCGTTGTTCTTGCCAGCGATGGCGAATTTCAAACTCACTGTATTGTCGGCAGCGCTGTCCCCGGTCACATCGATGGTGAAGCGACCGACCATCCAGTAGTTGGTCAGGCTTTGGCCCGGGGTGATGCCGTTGCCGGTGATGGCGGTGGTGCACTTGGCGGTGTTCACCGGGCCCGTGCCGGAGTACTGACCCGCCTTGGCGTAGGGATTGGTGCTGGTGCTGGCGCCGATACACGGATACCAACCCGCGCCACCAGCCTGACCGTCGATCCGACAGCCTGTGCTGGAACTCGCCCAGTTTGTGTCGAGTTGTGGACAGATGGCGGCGCAAGCTTCACCAGCGTCCGTTCCTTGCACGCGATTCCCACATGTGAGGAAGCTGTCCCACGCACTGCCATCATTGTTGCATGGCAGCCATGAGGAGGCAGAAGCCTGATTGGCGCTATGCACAAAGCACTTGCCCTGATTCTGGGTGTACCTGCTCTGGTAGGCAGTGACACCGAAGATGCTGCTGATGATGTCGGCCGAGCTGCTGCACTTGATGTACACGTCCATCACGGCGTAGAACCGAGCGTTGGGACCTTCACCGTCCTGCACGATGTAGCTATCACCAAACAGAGTGCCCGACGTGACCGTGGCCTGCGCCAACTGCGCACCTGACAAAGCCACAACCACCCCCACTGCCGCACACATCGCTCGACCTGACTGGTTCATCCGTTGCATCGTTCATCCCCGGGCGCAAGGCCCCAATTCTTGCTTCTTCGACCGGCACCCGGTCGAACGTTCCATTTGCGCGCAATCACAAGCCCTGAATCAAGCGCGTCGCACGCACGCTTTGCCCACCCCGGCACCCTGCCGGAACGGACTGCGCTACTCACGGGCACGACCCGAAGTTGAGCAGCACCAAGGCCAGATCGGCCGTGTCCACAAAGCCGTCGCCGTCCTGATCACTCTTGCAAACAGCAGGGCATCTGCCGTAGTCGACCAGCACCAGAGCGATGTCGGCGCTGTTCACCACGCGGTTGTCGTCAAGATCCGAAGGGCACGGCGGAATGCCCTGCGCGAAGGTGAGCGTGTAGCTGAAGCGACCCGCGGTCTGGGTTGCACCAGTGAAGGTGGTGGTGCCGTTGTTCTTGCCTGCGACGGCAAACTTCAGGGTCAGGGTGTTGTTGGTCGCGCTGTCACCGGTCACATCGATGGTGAAGCGACCGATCATCCAGTAATTGGTCAGGCTCTGGCCAGCGGTG
>Ga0209598_10000963_pt1 | contig 23361 bp, 20 predicted proteins | sample M_140807_EF_Meta_FD_187317 | JGI IMG/M metagenome (GOLD analysis project Ga0209598, IMG submission 187317) | Freshwater microbial communities from Lake Montjoie, Canada to study carbon cycling - M_140807_EF_MetaG (SPAdes) (version 2) | ecosystem: Environmental > Aquatic > Freshwater > Lake...
CTCTCGCGATCGCTGCTTGATGCGTGGCTTGTCAAACACGAGTTCCGCTCACAGCAATCGAGTGACAACAGATGCTTGCTTTCATTTTCTTATAGTGAAAATACAGATTGTGAATTGGAATACTCAATCGTTGTCACTGAAGGAGAAGATGCACAGTTGAGTGTCAGGGGATGGAGTGACAAGAAGTTCAGGAGTGCTGATCGCCCTTCCCTGCTTGAAGTGATCAATGAGTATCACGACGGTTACCGATGGCCGTTGATCCGCATTCGCGAGCAGGGTCGCCGGATCAACTTGGATACCTCGCTTGATGTGGATTTGTCGGCCGGCGTCAGTTTCGCGCTGTTTGATGATCTTCTCACGGGATTTCTTGACAATACGTATTCTTTCTGGATATTTATGTCCAAGAAAGATGTGTAACAAAAACTGAAGGAGGCGGCCGTGGGCGTCAGCACTGATGTTGCAACCGTGATCCGGACTGCGCTCGATCAATCGAAATTCTCTTTCTTCCAGCGTTCCTTTTCGGATGATGACGGAGATCGCGTTGATGAATTTCTGGTTCGCTACAATTATGATAGGCGGGCAAAAACCGAAATTGACTATTTGCTGTCATTGGTGACGTATGCCAATGGTGCCAAGATCCTCGCTATTTTCGGATCGAACACCCACTATTACGATCACGATCAGCGAAATCAGTTGCTCGAAGCACTTCAGCAATATCTTTCACGGTTTCGCAACCCCAAGGTTGTCCTGCGAACTCTGGACACTGTCCTGCGGACGCGTACCGAAGCACATTATCCGGTGAGTTCCGGCCTTTCCGAGGAAATATTCACGGAGCTGTTTTCAGACTTCAGGTCGGCCAATTATTCGTTCCTGCGATGGATGAACGAAACCGACCACGGGCGTCAGATCCCAGCCGACGATGACGACGTTCAAGAACCGGCTCCGCCTGAAGAGTAAGCCTTACTCGCTTGCCTCAAGCGGGACGGCAGTGGTTTCGGCGTGACTGAACCGGCGTGTGCCGATCCGTGTGATGCGCAATCGTGACGGACAGTTCGGGTCCGGACAGGCAACCTCGGCGTCGGTGGACATCCAGTCGTGGGGGTGCGTCGCGCGTTGCTTGGCGGCCAGGAGGGGAAGGACCGACGCCAGGGAATAGATGGAGAACCCCTGTCCGGGTGGCAGGTGAAGCATCTCCCCCCGAAGCTCGAACCAGTCGCCTACCTTCGCCCCGCAGTACAGGCGTGCCCCGACCGGCGCAACAACCTCGACACGCAGGTCGTACAGGTCAAACGTGTCGTCCATCGGGGTTGTCATCCTGTCGGCACCTCCCGCCTCCACCCGGCCAGCCGGACTGCACCGGAAGGGTACGAACTTGCCACCCCGACCCGCCGGTCAACCCACGGCGGCACGGTGCCTGGCGCCAAGATGCGCCAACGGACAACGTCGGATCCGGGCAATTGCAGCGTGCCATGACACTGGGAAATCAACAGAACATTGTCACCGGAACCATGGCGCAACGACTCAAAACCTGACGCAAACCCTAACCGCCGTGTAACGCACGCTTCCTACATTGAGGAGGAAGAAAGCGGACCGGCCAGTGTGATCCGGCCGCGCCACATGCGGGGGCAGGATGCTCGAAATCCAAGGTGTACGCGTCGTCTACCCGAACGGATACCAAGCTCTCGCGTCGGTTGACATGACCGCGCGCAACGGCGAGATCGTCGCCCTCATCGGTCGGTCAGGTGCCGGCAAGTCAACATTGCTCCGCACCATCAACGGTCTGCAACGCGTCACTGAAGGGCGCATCCTCCTCGACGGCAAGGACATCTCGGCAATGGTCGGCAACGACCTCCAGGACCTCCGCCGGTCCGTCGGGTTTGTGTGGCAGGAATTCAACCTCGTCGACCGTCTGCCAGTGCTCGACAACGTCCTGTGCGGGCGCCTTGGATACAACCGCGGGGTTGCAAGCCTCTTCCGATATTTCAGCAGCGCCGACCGCGAGATTGCCGTGCGGAGCCTGGAGCGGGTCAACCTGGTGCACCGCGCCACGAACCGCGCCGACCGGTTATCCGGCGGAGAGAAGCAGCGGGTTGCAATCGCACGTGCCCTGGCCCAGCAGCCCCGCGTCCTTCTCGCCGATGAACCGGTGGCAAGCCTGGACGTCGAACTCTCGTGGCACGTCATGAGTGACCTTGTTCGGGTCGCACGCGACGAGGGGGTCCCGACCATCCTCAGCATCCACCAGGTCGATCTTGCCACCGCCTTCGCCGACCGAATCGTCGGCATCGCGCAGGGTCGCGTGGTCTTCGACGGCACCCCGGAAACCCTGACCGAGGACGCACTCGACCGCATCTACCGATTTGATGTCCCGGCCGACCTTCGAGCAATGCGCCGGCGCGAAACGGCACCACGCGAAGCGGTGGCAGTGTGATGGCCCAGTTGCGACAAGATCAGCCTGTCGGGATCAATACGCACTCCCCTCTCCAGATCGGTAATCAGTTGGGGGTAGCCGGGGATGCACCGTCAACGGCGGGCGTGTCCCGGCCGGCAAGCATCGATCCAACCGCACGCGAACGCCTCCTGGAACCTTTTCCACGGATTACCGGATCCATGGTCGCCACCGTGGTGATTGCGGGCCTCGCCTACACCTGGGGCCTTGCCGGGACGCGCGCAAACCCAATGGAACTGGTGGAGGGCATCCCGAATATCGGCCGGTTCATCGTGAGGCTCTTCCCGCCCGCCTGGGACTGGACCAAAGTGGCACTTGCCACACCGGCATTCACGCTGCCTTTCGGTGTGGTCGTTCCACCAATCGGTGCCGTCGGCGAGACGATCAGCGCACCGACCGTGCTGTTCGCCCTCCTTGAGACGATCCAGATGGCAATCATCGGCACATCCATTGCTGCCGTCATGGCCATCCCCTTCGGATTGCTCGCCGCCCGGAACATCACCCCCCACCGGTACGTCTACATGGCCACGCGGTTGCTCATGAACGCCAACCGCGCCATCCCGGAACTCATCTTCGCCCTGATCTTCGTCTCCGCCGTCGGACTGGGTCCATTCGCCGGGGTTCTCGCCCTCGGCATCGGCGAGATCGGAATGATGGCGAAACTGTATGCCGAGGCAATCGAGTCGATTGACCCGAAGCAGGTTCAGGCCGTCACTGCGACCGGTGCGACCCGCCTGCAGACGTTCGTGTTCGGAGTGATCCCCCAGGCGCTTCCCCTTGTCGCCTCCTATTGCCTGCTGATGTTCGAACGCAATGTGCGGTCGGCGACCATCCTCGGACTCGTCGGTGCCGGAGGCGTTGGGTTCGTGCTCAGCAAGTACATGGCGCTCTTCCAGTATTCAAAACTGATGGGTGCCCTCGTCCTGATCATCACCGCGGTCACGCTCATCGACCGGGCAAGTGATTACCTCCGTCGCCGACTGATCTGACCACCACCAAATATTTCCAAGGGAGAGAAACCGCATGACCGTCTCACGCACCCGTCGCGCCCAACTTGCCGCCCTCGGGCTGCCCGCTCTCGGCCTGCTCGCCGCCTGCGGATCCGAAGCCGCCACCCCTGCCAAGGCCGAACCGACCAAGGCACCCGCAGCCGCTGCGCCCGCCCCGACCACCGCCGCCGCCATGCCGACCGTCGCCCCCACCGTGAACCCACGCGCCGGATGGCCCGCAGAACTCAGCCTCGGCCTCTTCGCCGGCGACGACCAAGCCAAGACGCTCGAAACAAACCAGCCAGTCGTGGACTACCTCTCCAAGAAGATCGGCCTTCCGATCAAGTGGACAACCGGTTCGAGCTATTCGGCCGTCATCGAGGCCATGCGGTCAAAGAAGGTTGACGGCATGATCGTCGGCCCGTTCTCCTACTTGCTCGCCGTGCAGGAGGCCAACGCCGAGGCCCTCGCGGTCGAGATCAGCACCCGTGGCGAGGTCTTCGACCCGAAGATCACCGACTACTACTTCTCCTGCATCTCCACCAAGAAGGGCAAGGGGATCAAGACCGTCCAGGACCTGAAGGGCAAGAGCTTCTCCTTCGTGGATCCGGCCTCCACCTCGGGCCACCTCGTCCCGAAGACCTACCTCAAGAAGCAGGGCCTCGATCCTGAGAAGGACATGAAGCCCATCTTCGCCGGAACGCACCCGTCGTCCATCCTCGCCCTCTGGAACGACAAGGTTGACGCCGCCGCCTCGACGGAGGAGAACCTCTACCTCGCCCGTGACGAGAAGCAGATCGAGTTCGCCGGGTTCGCCGACAACATCGTCGGCAAGGTCCGCACCGAAGCCGAGATCCAGGCCCTCTACGAATCCGCCAAGGACGGACAGATCGTAATCATCCGCTTCTCGGACCCGATCCCGAACACCCCGTTCAACGTCCGGGCCGACCTGCCCGCCACGCTCAAGAGCGCGATCAAGGAAGCCCTCCTTTCCGCCAAGGACGATGCCGAGTTCGTGAAGAAGACCAAGCGCTGGTTCACGGACCCGACCCAGAAGCTCGGCCTCAAGAACCTTGATGCCTTCTACAACCCGCTCCGCGAGATTGCCAAGGAACTGGAGCTTGACCTCAAGGCGATGAAGTAATGGGGGCAAACCCACTTCCGAACGGCGCGGGATCACGGACGCCAGAGCTGACATCCCGCTCCGCTCCATCCGAGGTATCGGCCCTCCCGGTCAACGGCGACCGGGAGGCCGGCACCGGCGAAAAGGACGAAAATCCGAAGCGCTTGGGGACCGCGCCGCTGATTGACCCGACGGCGCGGGTCCGGAACAGCGTGATCGGGGAGTGGACGTGGATCGGTCCAAATACCTCGATAGATGAGACCACGTTCGGCGACTACTCCTACGTCGCCGGAGATGCCCAGATCATCTATGCGACCGTCGGCAAATGGTGCTCGCTCGCATCACACGTCCGTCTGAATCCGGGCAACCATCCGACCTGGCGTGTCATGCAGCACCACGCGACGTACCGGCGCACTCAGTACGGGTTCGCACCGACCGACGACGAGGACTTCTTCCAGTGGCGCCGTGACCACGCGGTCACGATCGGGCACGACGTCTGGATCGGGCACGGCGCCGTCGTCATGCCCGGCGTCAGCATCGGCAACGGTGCCGTCATCGGTTCAAGTGCCGTGGTGACCAAGGATGTCGACCCTTACATGATTGCCGTCGGCGTCCCCGCGCGACCTCTCCGTGAGCGGTTCCCACGCCCCATTGCCGAACGCCTGCAGGCCATCGCCTGGTGGGACTGGCCGCGGGATCTCCTGGAGTCCCGGATTGCCGACTTCAACGATCTGGACCGATTCCTGGAGATGTACCGTGACTGAGCCCAGTTCCTCAGCACAGGGACGGCGCGTCCTCGTCGCCGTCGTCACCGGAGTCATCGGCGAACGCGTCCAAGCGTGGCGTGCCGAGCACGATCCCGGCCAGGCACGGCGCATCCCGCCACATTCCACCCTCGCCTACTGGCCGCCTACGGTCGACGGCGACGGGATCGGCACTCTGGAAGCACAGGTGCGCCACGCCTTCGACCTTCCCGTCTCGGTCCATTGCGGGGCCGTGCACGAGTTCGCGAACACTGAGCACACCTTCTATGTGGCACTGACGGCGACGGAAGCCCTGGACCGCGCCCGCACCCGCCTCTTTGATGGAACCCACGTATCCATGGGGACGCTTACCCCGTGGCCGTGGCACATCACCTGTGTCCGGCGTGCACACGGACGTGACCTGACTGCACTTCGGTACGCCGCGGCCACGCTCGATTTCAATGACACCTGGACCGTGGACACTGTCGCATACCTGGAACTCCGAGGCGACCGGTACGAACCGGTTGCCCAATGGAAGGTTTGATCGCTGATGGAAATGCAATCCCACCCAGGTATCCCGATCGTCTTCCGTCACGCACGGGTGGTCCTCGAGGACTCCATCATCGAGGATGGTGCGGTCGCCGTCGCCGGTGGCATCATCGCTGACATCGGCGAGACCTCCCAGGTGTCAACCCAGGGTGCGGTCGTGATCAACGCCAACGGCACCATGCTCATCCCCGGACTGGTCGACACCCACAATGATGGGGTCGAACGCGAGGTCAACCCCCGTCCGCGAGTCGGGTTCTCCCGCCCCTTCGCGATTGCGAACTACGCACGGCGGGCAGTTGCGGCAGGCGTCACCACGTCCTTCCACGCCGTCACCTTTGGCAACATGGTGCGCAATACCCGGTCAGTCGATGAGGCCGTCGCCATCACCGACGCCATCCGCGAGGCCAGCACCACCGGAGGCATCGACCACCAGGTCCTGCACCGATGTGACGTGTGGAGCCCGGACGGCATGGACAACCTCTTTGCATCCATGCGCCGCTTTCAGTACCAAGCGATGTCCCTGAACGATCACACGCCCGGCCAGGGACAGTACCGGAACCTCGACGGCCTCAAGGGTCTCTGGGGTGAGTACCGTCAATCCGGCTACAACATGGGCAATGACGATGATCGCCTTGCCCAACTGATGCATGAGCGCGCCGCCGATACCACCACCCTGCCCAGGGTTTGGGGCCGAGCAGCGGAAGAACTTTCCCGGGAGACCTACGTCCTGTCCTCCCACGACGATGACACTCCGGAGAAGGTCGACCAGATGGCCTCCATCGGGTGCACCATCTCCGAGTTCCCTGTCACCACCGAGGCCGCCGCCCGGGCGCGCGAACATGGAATGAAGATCATCGTTGGCGCCCCGAATATCGTGCGCGGTGGGTCAACGACCGGCAACGCCAGCGCCCTGGACCTGATCAAGGCCGGCCTGGCCGACATCATCTGTGCCGATTACCACTCGCCGTCGATGCTGGAAGCACCGTTCCGGGTCTTCGATCTCGGCCTGCGGTCGCTGCCGGAGTCGATCGCCATGGTCACCCGTGACGCCGCGCACACCTTCGGCATGGTTGACCGCGGGGTGATCCGGACCGGAATGCGTGCCGACCTCGCATTGGTCGTTCGCACCGACGGCGTCGCGGAGGCCACCTTGGTCATGCGAGGCGGCGAGATCGTCCATGCCACTCGCGCCGGTCTCATGGGGGTGCTGCCGGCCACGGCGTTGGCATCCCGAAACGGCAACGCTACCTCCTTCGCCGAACGTGCCGTCCACTGACCCCATCCCCAATCACTGCCCACGTACCCAGCTTCGCCGTACTCCACACTTCCGTCGCAACGGGGGCCGTTTCTGCGCCGTCGGGTAAGGGCAGGCATCGCTTGCCAACGCACGCACCACTCACACATTGACATCGAGAACATAGGTCCCATCACCGATGAAACTCACCATCCTCGGATCATCAGCCTCGTGTCCGGCACCCCATGACGCATGTTCGGGATACCTCATCACCGAATCGGAGACGCGCATCCTGATCGACTGCGGTACAGGAGTCGTGTCGTCGCTCCTGTCACTCGGGTTGGGCCCACTCGGTGAGACCGCGCAACAGCCCTCCGGAGCCGTGCCGAACAGTTGGGGATTGGATGCCGTCGTAATTTCGCACATGCATCCCGATCATTACCTGGACCTGGTCCCCTTCCGCTACGGCATCCGCTACGGCAAGGACCGCACGGAACCGGTCAACGTGTGGGTCCCGCCGGGAGGCATTGCGCACTTGCGACGCCTCGGGGAGAGTCTCTCCACCACGCAACCCTTCTTTGATGCCGCATTTACCCTGCGCGAATACACCCCAGACAGTCCATTCGCCATCGGCGGGATGGTGATCGCTGCCGTGCCGGTCTGGCACTCCATACCGTCGTACGCCTTGCGCGTGATCGGCGCGGGCCGGACCTTTGTCTACACCTCGGACACGGCGCCGTGCGCCAGCCTGAACGAGGTGGCTCAGGACGCAGATCTTCTCCTCGCCGAAACGACGCTTGGCACCGAAGCCTTTGCGCCGGGCAACGACCTCCACCTAGGCGGGCCGGACGCCGGAAACGTAGCGCGGGTCGCACATGCGCGCCGCCTCGTCCTGACCCACTTCTGGCCCGGAACTGATCGTGAAGCAGTCCGTCACTCCGCCATGCGTGAGTTCGACGGCGTGGTCAAGATTGCCCGCCCCCAGATGGTGATGACCATCTGACCGCCTCGCTCAGCGCATCACCCATCTCCCAACACTGGGGCGATGCCTGAAACTGACTCGGAGCCACTGCCTCCCCACCTTGATGCGCCCGGTCTTTGGTCACCGCCCAAGTCCGCCCAGGGACCGGATTCCAGTCGTTTGCACCATCAGTGCTCCGATGAGTGGGTTGTACCTTGATTCGTGACCATCCCTGCCTGACTTCTCCCTTTCGGTCGTGTGGCGCACGTCCGACGCGGGAGTCAATCAGCAGATTCACGGACCCAATCGCCTCGCGGGCACCAAAACGCAGGTGGGCTGGAGGGAGGGCCTTGCAGCGCGGGAGATACGCCAGGTCAGGCGACGCGACGGCCCTGATCCAGAACAATGACCTGGTCAGACAGACGGTTCAACAGATCGGTGTCGTGCATCACGCCAACCAGGGTCGTTCCGCGATCGCGGGCTTCCCCGATCAACGTCACCACTTCCGCCTGAAGGTCTGGACTGAGCGACGCCGTCGGTTCATCCAGAAGGAGAAGCCGTGGGGCAACCGCCAAGGCGCGCACCAAATTAACGCGCTGCTGTTCGCCACCACTGAACAGAATCGGCAGCCCATCCCAAAGGTCCCGGGGAAGGCGGACACGCGCGAACAGATCGGCGATGCGTTCGCGTGCCTCGGCACGCTCCATCCCTCGCTCCACAAGCGGGCGCGCGGCGAGATCAATCGCAGTTACCCGCGGCATCGGCCTCAGGAACTGTGACACGTAGCCGATTTCGTCACGACGGATATCCAGGACCTCATCGTCGGTCGCCTGCACCAGATCTATCTCCGACCCGTCCGTGAGGTTCCACGTGACCGAACCAGAGTCAGCAAGATACGTGCGGAATATGCACTTCAGCAGACTTGACTTGCCACTGCCGCTTGCCCCTGCGATTCCGAGGAAGCCACCGGCCGGTGCATCGAACGACACGTCGTGGAATGCCGGGACATGCTTGCCGCCAAGCACGTGCAAGGTAAACGTCTTGTGCAGGTTGCGCACCCGCAGTGGCAATGCCGTGGCGCTGCTCTGGCCGGCGGCTCCATGAGTGATCGGTTGGGGGGTGAACACAGACATCATGGGCCTCCTAGGCGTTGACCGAACTGACGAGCAGCTGCGTGTAGGGATGCCGGGGATCCTCGAGGATCTGGTCCGTGAGACCGGATTCCACAACCCGCCCGTTCTTCATCACCATTGTCCGCTCGCACAGGAGGCGGATGACACCCAGGTCGTGCGAGACCACCACCATCGCCACGCCCTCGGTCCGCTGCAACTCGAGGACAAGGTCGAGCACCCCTGCCTGAACCGATACGTCGAGGCCTGATGTCATCTCATCAAGCAGCACGACCGCCGGACCGTTGGCAAGTGCGCGGGCTATCTGGACGCGCTGCTGCATTCCGCCGGAGAAGGCGGACGGGGGCGTGTCCATCCGGGACCGAGGGATCTCCATACGTTCCAGAAGGTGACCGGCGCGAGCGCGGATCTGGTCGACACGGCGCCACTCGGCGGCGAGCAGCCGTTCCGCAACGTTCCCGCCGGCACTGATGCGCAGGTTCAGTCCGTCGCGGGCATGCTGGTACACCATCCCCATGTCGAAGTTCCGGACACGGCGGCGGACTTGGGCGCTCGCCGTGAAGAGATTTGCACGCCCGTCCTCGTAGGTCATCAAGGATGCCGTGCCACCCGCCGGGTTGAGATCGCCATACAGGCATCGAAGGACGGTCGTCTTTCCGCTGCCGCTCTCGCCGACGATCCCAAGGGTTCGGCCGGCACGCACGGCGAACGAAACATCGGCACACGCGATGACCGTTCCGCACTGACCGCACACGTTGGTGGAGTGTTCGGGACCAGTCAGTTCATGGCACGCACTGCATCCACGCCCGTACCGCGCCTCAAGGTTCTCCACCTTGAGCGCGATCTGTTCGGCATTCCGGGAGGCCACGTGGTCGTGCCTGACTATCTCTGTCGGCAACGTTGCGATCGCACTCATGACTGGCCCCTCTCGGTACGGCGCGCCTCGCACCACGATTCGTCCGAACACGACATCACGCTCGATCCGTCCGGCTGCGGAACCTCGACAAGGAATGTGTCATCGCTGCCACACCGCGCGCAGTGCGCACCATCGAAATCCTCGATCGCAAATGGGTAGTCATCAAAGGCAAGCGGCACCACGTCGGTTAGCGGAGGCACGGCGTAGATGCGCTTCTCACGGCCCGCGCCAAACAGGGACAGGAATGGCGCTTGGTGGAGGCGCGGAACGTCCCACTTGGGGATCGGGCTAGGCGTCATAACGTGACGGCCGTTCACAACCACCGGGTATCCGGCACTCCGTGTGATACGCCCGTGCTGCACCACGTCCTCATACAAGGCAACCCAGATTCGCCCGTAGTCGGCCTCGGCATGCATGCGTCGCGTCTCGGACTCCCGTCGTTCCACGACCCGCAGCGGTTCTGGTAACGGAACCTGGAAGACCATGATCTGGTCGGCGTGCAATGGCGCCTCCGGGATCCGGTGGCGCGTCTGGATGATCGTCGCCTCTTCCGTCGCCGCCGTCGTGTCCACACCGGGTGCCGTCAGTTCCACCAATTGCCGGATGTTCACCGCGTTTACGCTGTCATCCGAGCCTTGGTCGATCACCTTCAGGACATCCCCCGGTCCGATGAGCGAGAGCGTCACCTGAAGTCCGCCCGTACCCCACCCACGCGCGATCGGCAGTTCGGTCGAGCCGAACGGCACCTGGTATCCCGGCACTGCCACGGCCTTGAGGATTGCCCGGCGGACTGACTTCTTGGTCAGTTCATCTAGGAACGCATAGCTGTACCCGGAATGTGTCCCCGATTGCGTCCGGGAAGCATCGTGGGGCATTTCAGAAACCACGGCCTCATTCATCCCCCGTGCCCCTTTCCGTCGCGACCTCTGGCGTGATGCCGGCAAGCGTCCGCTCCGCGGCAAGCATCACGTCACGCCGGGGCGACATCTGGGTGCGGATCTGGCTGCCAAAGGTGACGTAGTGCGGTAGCTTGAGGTGTTCGACAAACCCGGTGCTCTCGATCCCGTCAATATGGGAAAGCACCATCTCCTGATCGTTGCTCGGCGCAACCTCGCCACCGTCGATGCTAGCCAACTCGCCGGCCTGCAAGGCGCTATCGAGAATGGACATCGCGATCGCCTTGCGTTCGTTCCGGCCGATGACCAATCCATATGACAGACCGAATGCGGGCAAAAGTCGACCCTTGGCACCGGTGACCGGGGCATCACCCTCCGGTCCGAACATCTCGCATTCGGTTGCCTCGAACGAGCCAATCGTCACCGCCACGCCCGTCACTGGGTGAAGGATCTTCACCGGCAGGGATCCGACGCGGACCTCACCGATCGTGCCATGGTCTGCATAGCCATACCCGCGAAGGTTGCTGTATGCCAGGCACACCATCGCCGCCGTCTCGCCACGTGCCATTGACTGAAGCCAGGCCGAGCGCGGGACCGGGAAGCGCAGCGATTCGCGGGTGATGTCAAACGGTGTCTCTTCCGGGGATTGCTCCGGCAACGGTGCAATACTGCCGATGTCACGCAAGGTGTCGCTTACCTTGGGGAACGGTGGCCACGTGAAACCTGCCCCATCGGAGGCATCCGCGGTCACGGTTGCATCCGGACGGTGATCATCCGCATGCCCGTCCAATGGCGGGACCGTTGTCTCGGCATGACCCTGGCCACGCGTGGACGCGCCGCCGTTGTCAAGCAGTGAGAAATCGAGGAGGCGATGCGTGTAGTCGCGCGTCCGCCCCAGCAGCTGACCGCCGGGGATGTCCTTGAATGCTGCCGAGATTCGGCGGGTCACCCGCATGTCACGACCTTGGATCGGTTGGGTGTACCCGAGGCGGGGCAACGTACTCCGATAGGCACGCAGAAGCAGCGCGGCCTCGTCCATGTCCCCTTCGGCTTGGGTGATTGCCACCGCCGCAAGATCGGGCGCAAACAGGCCCCCCTCCCCCATGATGCGGTCCACCGCCGCACCCAAGTGGGCTTGCACATGGTCAAGCGTCGACCGCTCTCCGAGTGCATCCGCGATCAATTGCGAACTGGAGGAACGCGTGAGTTCCGCAGCCGCGCGGACGGCGTCGGCGCCACCCTTCACTGGGGTGTAACCCATGTCAATGCACCTCCGACGGTGACTTGCCGTCCGTCTCTGTCTCAAGTACGCCTAACGACGACGAACGGGGCAGGCAGACGATTCGCCCCCGGCCGTCAACGAGATAGATGTCAACACCGACCGGATACCCCGCAACGACTTCGGTGCGTCTCGCCACCCAGGACGGTTCGATGTCGCTCGCAAGGAACGAGTGCCCGACCGGGACGCCCGGTCCGCTGATCTGCAACCGAAGGCCATCCCCGGACCCGTCTTCGCCGAGGGATCCAACGGGAACCACCAGGCTTGCCCCCGTGTCCGGGTACGCAAGGGTGCCCCGCTGGAGAGACCCGAGCAGGTCTCCGTCGGCACCGGTCCCCACCACGATGTCCGCCACCCGCGCGTCGGCCGCCCGTGCTCCGGTCCGGACCATGACGTACTGCGCCAGAGGATGGCCGACACCGTCGGTCGCCGGAAGTCCGACGTGGAGGGTTGTCTCATGATCGAGCAAAGTCAGAAGCACCGCTGCAATCCACTCGTTGAGCGGGGCACCGGCACACGCGACTGGCAACTGGCGCACCGATCCCGGATGCGCCATCGCCGAAAGGATCACCCGGAACGTCGACTGGGTATCACCAACCGGATCAAACCGGATCACCTCGCGTGGAAGCAAGGCACCACCGGTCGGAAGGTCATGCCTGCCGACCAATGCGATCCCGGCAAATGACGACCGGGTAGGGACGTGTTCAATGGCCATTGCATTCCTCTCCGCACAGGGACGAAACCCTAGTTCGAGATTTCGAAATCGACGCGGGTCGGGGCAAGGTCCTGCCATGATCGGGCATCGGACGACGACCGGTCTGAGGCCGCGTGCCTGATCGTCCGGTCCACCATGGTCCGCACCGCGGGACTGGCCTCGGCACAGGCGTCAATCAGCGCAACGGCAAGCGCGTGGTCTGGCCGACGCCCCATGACCATTGCCCACCCATCATGACCGTTCACGGTCACCCGTGCCTCAGTCACGAGGATTTCAGCGAGGTTGAACAGATCACCCTTTGCGCCGTCAATCGCACGCGCCATCAGCATCCCGACGGTCGGTGGGACGATGATGTCGACATGTCCGGAAACAATCGTCAGCGCGTGGTCGGCCAATTCGTGGGCCGCGCGCTCCGGCAGTTGGGCAAGCAACTCGAACCGGTGGGACCGGTCAACCGGGAGATCCGTGGGGCGTTCATTGACTGATGACATCCCCATCACTGTAGAAAGCAGTGGTAACCCCGGAGTTAAGTCGCAACGCAGGTTGCTATTACGCAACACGGTCCCCGGTACGTACCCGGACGTGCCACGGAAATCATCGCCATCCACCCAGAAGGCTCGTCTGGCCATCCAAAACGGTCCCTGTCAGGGTGGAGTGGCGGTCGACGCGAGGCACTTTGGTCAGGGGGCATGCCCGCCCAGTGTGGCATCCACCGCGAACCACATCGGACATTCACGAACCTCGTGCTGGGACCAACGGCGGGGTAGAGGAACCTCGTCCTGGCAGCCCAGTCCACGCACGTCAAAACGCTTCTCCACGTCGGTCTTCGGCTGTGACCCAAAACTGGACGGACCATGGTGGGGATGCGTTGGCCACCAAACCGTTCCCAGTCACCGCCATGTTTCACATAGTCAGAAGTAGCATGTCATCGCCTGATGTGTCCCCCCACCGTCGCCCCAAGTTCCCCACCAAAACCAAGACACCCCGGTCGGGAAATCCCAACCGGGGTGCTTCGGTGAAGGTGCGTGACGCGTCAGGGAGTACTACGACTTCGCAGCCGCCGGGGTTGGCGACGGTGCCGGTGGACGCTGTCCCCGAGTCCCGGCAGCACCCGCCGGCTTCGCCGGATGTACGTGCGCCATCAGGCGGTCAAACCTGTCGGACAGCATCGCCTTGCGGGCCGACGCCCTCTCTGCCGTCGTCTTGCCCGCCGCCAGGTTGGCGTCAACCCGTGCCGACGCATTGGCAACCATCGCTGCCTTCACAACCGCCGGGTCGATGTTGTGCGCCTGAGCGACCTGTGCCAGCGACTTGCCAGGCAGTTCGGCGTCCAGTTGCTCCTCGGTGATCCCGATCACCTTGGCCGCCGCTTCCAGTGCGCCGTATGCCACCGCGTGGTTGCCACCAGACTTCGGGGCACCGCCCACACCGGCCGTCTTGCGGGCCTCCTGCATGGCCGTGCGGACCGCCTCGACCGAGAGCCCGAGTTTCGCCGCCAGTGCCTTCAGGACCGCCTCGTGCTGCGCGCCCTTCGCCACTTCCGTCGCGGCGGGGGTGGGAACCGTCTGTGCCGATGCAGATCCACTCGTCGATGCCAATCCCGCACCACCCGCAATCACCACCGCCAGTGCCCCGCCAATGATCGCCCGCTTGCCAATGAGGTTCATGTGCCTGTCTCCCGTGTGAAGTTCAGCGGTGGATCGGTGCCACCAAGCTGACAAAGGGAGTATCGGCAGCGTGTACTAAGGGAGGGTCAAATCGGTTCGCGTTCCTGCGGACTTCGTGCCAACACTCTGTCAACATTCGTCGCCGACCGCACGGCAGAACGTCTCCTGCGCGCCAGACGAATGATCCACCACCAGTAATCGGCCATCACCATGTGGATCATCACTGCGCTGAAACACGGGTAGTATTGCGAAATAACCGCGCACGACGGTTCTTGAAGGACGTGGCATGCCGGACGCGCAGGACCCTCATGAACGAAGTCCCATAGACCCTCCGTCCGCGCCCGCCTGGGAAATGCCGTCCGACGACGTCCTCCTCAGCTTCGCGATCTCACGCCTGATCGAACGACGCACCGCCCTTCCCGCACTGCGCCATAGCGACCTCGGCCAACTGATCCAAAGGCACCGCATCTTCCCCGGTTTCGGTGCGACCTTCCTTCAAACCGCACCCGATAATCTCCTGCGCACCGGCTTGGGGGAACTCGCCCGCAAGCGTACTGCCGGCCTGCCTGTCCTCGCCTATCACGCCGCCTTCACCTACCCGGACGTGCTCACGCAGCTCGTGGATGCCATCGGCCCGATGGAGGAATCCACCAGTCCGGATGATCCGGACGATGCCGATGATGGCGCCGGCGGGGTTGCCAACCCGGACACCTCCAAACCAGACGCATCCCAACCAGACGCATCGATCGCGCCCCTTGCCACCGGAACACCGCCCGGCGAACCCATGCAGCTCTCCCTCTGCGTCTACGTGATCAAGTGCGCCGGCGTGGAAGCCATCCGGGCCGAACTGGAGACCTTCCGGCCGAGAGCAAACCGGCCCATCGTCCGGCGGGGGCCTGCATTCCGGACTCCAACCCCGAGACCGAAGGTCAGGCGCACCACTCTGCCTTCCGAACCGGCCCCGCCTGATCCCGTCCTACCTGCCGCCATCTCACCAGTTGCGACGCCTGCAGTTGGCGACATCCCGGCCTCTGTCCCCGCCGGCTTGATGGAAACCGCTCACACCCAGCCTGATGCCATCGTGGTGGATGCGGTCACGCCAGGTCTGGTGGACGTCACCCAAGTCCCACACGATCCCGGTGGGCTGACCGAAATCCCCGTGGCAATGGAAACCGGCGAGTCACCTCCGGATGATCCCCGGGGAGACTCCGAAGACCGTGGAACCACCGGGCAAACGGATCCCCATGCAGTCGGTACGGAAGGCTTCACCGCCACCGACCTCGGTGCCATCCTGGCCACCATCGAAGCCCTGCCGACCGAGGAATGCGACTGGGACGCGGTTGGCAACTTCGCCGTCGCACTGCACGCCCTGCAGCAGGCACGCCTCGCCGAACTCCGGGAGGGCGATGCCCGGACACTTCGCCTCGCACTGGAGCGGATCGTCGCCCAGCATCGTGAGACATTCGATGCGTGGGGCCTGACCGCCATTGGCGATGCTTCCCATTGGACACCCGACGTCGTCGCGCCCGAGGATCGGGGGCAGGCCGCCACCATCCTCACGGAACTCGCTGAACTGTTTGAGACCTGGCAAGCCATTCGCGACGAAGGTGAGCCGGCCGTCCTGGATCGCCGGGAGGCCTACCGCTCCCGGATGCGCAGTGCCGAGCAGAATATCCTCACCCGGTACTCCACCGCCAACACACTTTTGATGAGGCGCCGGATCATCGTCCCCGCACCCTCCAACCACACGCCGGTCCTGACCCCGGAACCCCGGTCAGTCGTCGTGCCACTGCTGCATGACGGACTGTTCGCCCTTGCCGCGCGGGTGATCCGAGCTGCCGGAACCGATCTGGCCGATGTTTCCGAGCTGTGCGACTTGATGCAGCGACGCCTGGAGTTCGAGTTCTCCCGCCCACGCACCAATGCACGCGCAATTGCCGACCGTCCGACCGCCTCCCTGCGCATCAGGAACGCCGCGTCGACACTCGCCCGCGACCTTGACCAACTCATGGTGCAACCGGTGAACCAGTCGACAACAAACTGGCAACTCGCCGAACTCTTCTGGAACGCCGAGGTCTGCCTGCGACACGGGCGCATCGCCGACTACCTGGCGCGCATGTGGAATGCCATCGAGATGGCCCTTCGCCTGCGGGCCGAGCTGGTAGCAGAGCGCCGCATCACCGATCTTGCGACGGCCCAATCGTGGTGGAACGAACTCGACCCCGAGTCACCGGTGCGCAAGGGGGCGTGCGCATCCAAACACTTCGGTTCGTTCGAGAAGGACGGTCTCATGTCCGTCCGTGGATGCATCGCAATCCTCCAGGGTCTCGAGGAATCGGCCGTGGCCAATCACGACTGGGCCGAAGTCGAACGCCTGAACGGCGCACGCACCGCCGTCTGTGTCCTGGAACCGATCAAGCAGTTGCGCAACGACTCCCTGATTGCCCATGGAACCATCGCCATCTCCGAGGATGCGATCTCCCGCGCCCTCGCCCGATCGACGATGCGTCAGCAAGAACTGCGCATTCCCGCCACCCTGACCGGCACCGCCGAAGTTGCGTGGATCTACCGGCAAGTGATGACCGACCTCGGGGTCCACCTGTGCGACGAAAACCCGATCCTTGCGATGGGACGCGCCCTCGCCTTGATCGTCGAGCCCACCTGACCGCACATCCCTGCTTGGTCCGCCGACTTCTCGTGGTCCGCGGGCATCCCTGCCCGCTTCTCCGTCTGGGCAAGGGCATCCCTGCCTGGTCCGCCCGAACCGAGTCCGGCTGACTAGCGGGCGCGACCGATCAGTGCCTCCGACGCCTCGGTCACCCGCATCCGGTACGTCCGGTCTGTCAGGTACGGGTTCCCGAAGATCGGGTTGGCGTTCCGGTCAAACATCGCGCCCGTCTGCCCGTCGATGTCCGGTGCGAACAGGAGGGGCAGGATCTTCGCAGCGTACTGTTCCACGCTTTGGAAGATGATGCCGATCACGGTCTGTTGCGCAATGTGGAACACGCTTCCCTCTCCAAGCAGGCCACCCATGATGTTGGACTTCATGATCCCGGGATTGAGGCCATAGAACCGCACGTTCGGATACCGCTCGGCGCTCTCCAGCACCAGGGCCTCGTTCCCGACCACGGTGTTGGAGTGCGCCTTCTCCCAGACATATGGGCGCTCCGAGTTGAAGTTGTCCAGGGTCGCCTCGCGCAGTCCCCCCGGAAACCCCATGACGAAGATCCGTGGAGCCAAGGAACCATCCGTGCGCGCCGAACCGATCACCGGCGCCATCTCGCGCACCATCACCGACCGGCTGAGATGGCTGACCGCCATGTCCAGTTCGATGCCGTCCTCGTTCACCTTGCGCCCACGCCCGGCGAAGATGCCCTGCGTCATCACCACGATATCCAGGGAAGGGACTGGTAGTGATGACACGACGTCGCGAGCCGTTCGAAGGCTTGACAGGTCAGCCGCCACAAAATGCACCCGCGGGTCCGGTCGGTCGCGGAAGGTCCGTCCCACCACCCACACCTCGGCACCCTTCGATACCGCCTCGTTCACGATGGCCCGGCCAACCCCGTTGGTCCCGCCAATCACCGCCATCGTGCGACCACGCAACTCCTGCGGGCCAAGCCGACGCCTCGACCAATCCCAGTCGCGACGCACCGTGCCAAACATGCTCACCTGATGGCCCCACCTTCCGGGTTCGTGCAATCCGGATACACCGGTCGTGCGGAAAACATACCCGGTCTTCACCAACTGGCGGGCCTCTCGCACTCACGTGTCACATCCGGGCAAGAGCAATGCGAACCGCGACGCCTACCCAAGATCTCCCGGCGGGCCAGATCGCCCGTGCGTGTCGCAACGATGGCGCGCCGGTACGTCCAGGTGTCCCAACTACATCGCCCGGATGGCGTCGATGGCACGTTGGTAGCGGGGTTCCCGGGCGGTTGTGGCCACGGGATCAAGCGGGGGTGCAGGCACCGTCCGGCACCTCGGAGAGGTCGATGGTCACGCGCCGGCAGGGTTTCGCAAGATGTGATCGAGAGAGATCAGCCTCGCTATAGCCTCACTCACAGGCATGACCTGACCCATGTCACGATGAGACGTGATGGGCGGGCGAGGGGGGCCGGCGCGCCCAGGATGAGGTCCGTAAACGCCCGATGGCGGTCCGACGGTGTCGGAGTTCGCAGCTTGATCCAGACCGTTTTCCGTCACTGCACAAGGGAAAGTGAGGGAAAGGGTGGGGTGAGATGCTCCCGATGACACGTCCGCCGGGGGTCGGGATGGATGGTCCAAGACTGACCATCCATCCCGCGACGCGCTATTGGGACGTTGCAGGCGCTGCGTCGGAACCACGTTCACCGCGTCCCGAGACACCTCGACCGCGTCCACCCTCTCCCCGACCACCGTGGTCCATCGAACCCCGGTTCATGCCTCCCATGGCCGGGCCTTCACGATCCGCCATCGTCCCGACCTGGGTCAGCATCCCGTCGATGCGCCCGGCCATCATCGTCGTCATCGACGCCGCGCGTTCGGCCGTAAGCGTGCCAGCCGCCACCGCCGCGTCAACCCGGACCTGCATCGCAGCAAGGATCGAAGCCTTCACCGTTGAGACATCAACCCCATGGGCCTGCGCCACATCGGCCAGGGACTTCCCGGCAAGTTCGGTCCGCAGCACCTCGGATGTCACCCCAAGTGTCGTGGCCACCGATCCCAGGACTTCCTCGTGCATGGCACCCGGTTCACCGGCCATCATGCCCGCGTCGCCCCGGTCGCCACGCCCGAGAGGCATCATGCCCCCGGCACCAGGAACCGTTGATCCGTCTGCACCCCGCCCGTGCATCGCACCGTGACCGCCCGGAAGCATCTGTGCGCCCACCGGCAGTGCCGAGGCCGCAAAGCCGACTCCCCCGGCAAGGGTGATGGCAATCGCGCCACCGAACAGTGCGCGGCGTGTGGTGATCTTCATCTTCGTGTCTCCTCTTGGTGGCGGGTGGGTTCAGGTTGTCCCTCCCGTCACATTGAGTATCGACACGCCATGCTAAGCACGGGTCAAACGGTGTCCCATTCCTGCTACGGACTGGGCAACATCCGGTAAATCATCTGGACAACGCGACACGTAGCCAACGAAGGGGCGAGTGACTGCGACGGCGACGAGTCTCCCGATGATCGCGGTCCTGCCCCGTGAGCCGATCAAATCCCGACGGCGACGTCTCCGGCACCCTCTCCCTAGTCGGCAGCGGTGATATGAACCGGTTGTGCCTCAACCGGGCGCACTTCCCGCGCAAACACGATCATCACGATGCAGATCGCAAACGCCAGCAAGGTCAGCAGTCCGAAGATCTCAAAGAGAACCGGCCCAAGGACCGCGCCAAGGTCGGCAACCACCGACGCATCAAGCGACCCGCGCTCGGAAACCGATAACAGCCTCGAGACCATCGGGCCGGCCTCCTCGGCGGTCGCCCCAGCTGCCATCGCCGCCCCAAAGAGGTGCGCATTCAGCCACCCGCCGCCGACCGCGACGAGGACCGCACCAGCCATGTTCCGTGCGAACTGCGTGGACGACGTCACTGCCCCGCGTTGGTTCCAAGGCACCGATGCCTGCGGTGCATACAGGAATGCGGTCGACGAGATTCCCTGTCCGACCCCGGTCAACGCCATTGCCACCGCGATCACCCAGACCGGCCAGCCGTCACTCGCGAAGGTTGCCGCCAGGCACCCAAGCGTGACCAGGCCAGTCCCCACGATGGACACCCGCCGGAACCCGAGGATGATGAAAAGCCGCCCACCCACCATGGCTGCCAGCGACCACGCAAACCCAAAGGCAGTCAGGACAAGGCCGGTGGCCGTGGCACCTTCGCCCCGCACGCCCTGGATCAGCAAGGGAAGGAAGGAGGTCAGCAGGAATTGGGCCGCGCCGATCAGCACATTTCCGGCATTGCCAACCGCAACAGCGCGGATGCGGAACGCACCGAACGGCAGGATTGGGTCCACCGCCCGACGTTCCACGATGCCGAACAGCACCAGAAGAACCACCCCCACGGTCACCAGCAAGATCATCGGCGTGCCGCCCCAGACCAGCGACCGGCCACCCTCCAGGGCGACAAGCAGGATGCACACCACGCCACCTGTCAGTGTGGCCGCCCCGGCGTAGTCGATGTTCACCTGCTTGCGCGCGATTCCTTCGCGCAGGAAAACTGCCAGCAGGGCCAGTGCAAGGATGCAGAGAGGAAGGTTCGACCAGAAAACCCATCTCCACGACATGCTTTCGATGATGAAGGCACCGGTTGAAGGCCCGAGAAAGCTGAAGAAGCCCCAGACACCGGCCGAGGCGCCCTGCACGCGCGCCCGGTCCTTGATGGTGTAGATGTCGCCGAGAACCGTCAGCACCAGTGGCAGGATCGCACCCGCACCCAGTCCCTGGATCACCCGGGCGCCCACCAGCAACGGCATTGACGTCGATGCCCCACACAGGAACGTCCCGGTCATGAAGACCGTGAACCCGAAGAAGAAGAGTGGGCGCCTTCCGAAGACGTCCGCAAGTTTCCCGTACAGCGGTGCCGTGATGGTGGACATCAGCAGGTACCCGCTGAATACCCAGGGATAGAGCGAGATGCCTTGCAGTTCACCAGTGATTGACGGGAGGGCAACCGTCACCACTTGCGTCTCGAATGCGACCGTCGCCGTCGCGATCAGCAGGGCGAAGGTGAGCAACTGCCGTTCGCGACCGGCCGGCATCACACTGGTACTGTCGCGGCGCACTGCCGTTGCCGTCATCTGGAACTCCCACGCAAGCGGACTAGAAATCGATCAGGGGCGGAGTAGTACGGGAAGGGTACGCCCACGCCATCACCAGAGGAAGTCGCATTTCCGGTGCAGTCAGGTCAGGGATTTTCCCTGATCATGTGGCGGGCCCATTGACTCTCCCCAAAGGCAGGAGTAGGGTAGTAACAGGACACCCAACCGGGTGATCCGGATCCTGATCGAGAGGAGAACAGAAGTGAGGCTGTACGACCGCACCCACCTGATCGTCTTCTACAAGGTCATGCAGGTTGACATCGTAGCGCCCACGGACGTCCGGTTCCGTGGGTGGGCATGACCGGCTTCCCCGGTCCGAATGCATGCACCGTGCTCGTCGTGAAATCAGTTACCCCTAGCGACGGCAGCAGCATCCGGAACCGCGAGGAACATGGCCCGGTCGCCGAGCCAAGACAATTGCCAGACCCGGCGCAAGCGGGGATCGTGATCAACGCCATCTTCATTCCATCAGTCTGATGGTCCTGAGATGACCCGCCCAGCGGGGCACGGTCCAATCCCCCGCCCGCCCCTCTGGAATGCGCGCTCACCAGTGTCACTGCAATCACACTCCGGCACCTCACCAGGAGTAGCGGGAACGGTCTAACGAACCTTCCGGCAAAAGGGCCGGGCCCACCAAGGCGCATGAACCCGGTGACCACCGACAAGTCACCGGGTTCACTGCGTAGTACCCGATCGGGGCGTGATCTACCCTCTCCATCACCATGTCACCACTCACCAGTGCCCTCGACGGAGTTCTGCGCCGCACCACCGAAGCCGCCGGAGGCGTACCCGGGGTCGTCACCATCCTGACCGACCGGCAAGGCACGATTCACGAGGGCAGCGCAGGCGTGCGTGCCGTCGGGTCCGGTGACGCGATGACCCCCGACACCATCCTCTCCCTCTTCTCATGCACCAAGGCCATAACCGGGGTCGCCCTGATGCAATGCGTCGAAGACGATCTCGTCTCACTGGACGACCGGGCCGACCGCCATGTCCCAGAGATCAGCCGCACCCAGGTCCTCGATGGGTTCGACGCCGACGGCACCCCGCGCCTGCGCCCCCCAACCACGCCGATTACCGTGCGCCACCTGATGCTTCATACCGCCGGGTTCGGGTACGAGTTCTTCAATGCCGATATCCGCCGATATCGCACGTACGCCAACTCCCTCGGCGCGCCCCGCGGTACCCGCGCGTCAATTGACACGCCACTCACCTTCGATCCCGGAACCCGGTGGCAGTACGGCGTCAACATCGACTGGGTGGGACTACTAATCGAGGCCGTGCGTGGTCAGCGCCTCGGGCAGGTCTTCCGCGAACGGATCCTCGACCCTCTGGGCATGCACGACACCGCATTCCATGTGACCGATGCCATGGCCGACCGTGCCGCCACGATGCATCAGCGCCAGCCATCAGGCGAAATCGTCCCGATTCCCTCGATGACGCAGCGCACTCCACCGCAGATCGAGAACGGCGGCGGGGGCCTCTACGCCTCCGCCCAAGACTACGCCGCCTTCATGCGGATGATCCTCAATGACGGATCGGGTGCCGAAGGTCGCATCTTGAAGTCGGAGACGGTGCAATCCATGGTGAGGAACGGCCTCGGCGACCTGGCATCCGGAGGGTGGATCAGCGCCAACCCGACCCTCACCAACAGTGGTGAATACTTCCCGGGCATTCGCAAGTCGTGGGCGTACACCTTCCAGGTGAACGACGAACCCGCTCCGACCGGCCGGCCCGCCGGATCCCTGGCATGGGCGGGCCTCGGGAACCTCTTCTATTGGATTGACCGTCAGAACGGGATTGCGGGCTTCTGGGGCACCCAGATCCTGCCCTTCCATGACATCTCGTCGTATCCGGGCTTCGTCGAGTTCGAAACAACCGTCTACCAACACCTGTCAAGGAACGGCACCCTGCGCGACAG
>Ga0209598_10000964_pt1 | contig 23352 bp, 24 predicted proteins | sample M_140807_EF_Meta_FD_187317 | JGI IMG/M metagenome (GOLD analysis project Ga0209598, IMG submission 187317) | Freshwater microbial communities from Lake Montjoie, Canada to study carbon cycling - M_140807_EF_MetaG (SPAdes) (version 2) | ecosystem: Environmental > Aquatic > Freshwater > Lake...
GAACCTTCGGGCGAGCTGGTGCAGATGGTGCGTCAGCAGCTTGACGTGTTGCAGCAGCAGACCGTCGCATTTCGAACCGATCTGGCGCCCGGCATTGCCGTAGATTGGCGTACGCGCGTCGATCCGGACGGGCAGCGCGGCGGCGACAACGGCGCTGAAGCCCGCAGCTGGGAGACGCTGCTGAGTAGTGAGCTCGGGTCACTCCAGCGCGTCGATGCCCGCGTCGGCCTGTCGGGTGACCGCGTGCGTCTGACGCTGCAGGCCAATGACGCGGCGCTCGCGCGGATGCGGGGCCGCGTGCCGGAGCTCGTGCTGGCGCTGGAGGCGGCCGGACTCAAGCTCGCCAACGTCGACTTTCGCGCGGCCCCGGCGACACCGGCCGATGCAGCTGCAGACGACTCTGCGCCATGAGCCAGCAGACGCCGCCGCGCGCAGCCGTCGCCCTCGCCTACAGCGAGGCGCAGTCGGCGCCGACCGTGCTTGCCAAGGGCAAAGGCGAGCTGGCCGAGCGCATCATCGACAAAGCGCGTGAGGCCGGAATCTTCGTTCACGAGTCGCCCGACCTGGTGCGGCTTCTGCTGGAGGTTGACCTCGACGCGCAGATCCCGCCGGTGCTCTACCGCGCGGTGGCCGAAGTGCTGGCATGGCTCTACCGCATCGAGCGCGGCGAACGAGCCGATGCGCCGGTCGCCGAGGGCTTGCCAGAGTCTCTCCGTGGTCTGACGGACGAGGACCGGCCCACCTAGATTACCGCGATCGCCTGCGCCAGATCGCTTTCCAGGCGCGCCACATGGTGGGCGTTGGCGAGCTCCTCACCCGATACTAAAAAGCTGTCCTCGGCGCGTTCGCGCAGCGTGTTGATCTTGGCCGAGTGCACGGCAACGCCATGCTGCAGCAGGACCTGCGCCATGCGCGACAGCAGCCCGGGGCGATCGGCAGCGATCACAGTGAGGATGCGGTACTGCGGGTTGTCGCCACCACGCAGGCTGATCTCCGGGCTGATCGGGAAATGTTTGACACGCCGGCTGATGCGCCCCTGCAAAGGCGGTGGCAGCGGTTCCGCGCTGACCAGCGTCGCCCGCAGTTCGTGTTCGATCAGGTTGATAACGTCGCGGTAACTGCTGTTGTTGCGTGCCGGATCCAACACCAGAAACACGAACAGGTTGTAGCGGCGACGGGTGGTGTGCAGACGCGCCTCGACGATGCTGTACCCGGCGCGCTCGAAAAAGCCGCTACACCGGGCGAACAGGTCGTCGCGCTCGGGGCTGTAGACCAGCACCTGCAATCCCTCGCCGATGGGTGACAGCCGCGCGCGCACCACCGGCTCAGGATTCGCGGTCTTGCCGTACAGTGCCCGCGCATGCCAGGCGATGTCGCCGGGTTCGTGACGCATGAAGTATTCGGGTTCGAGCGTTGCCCAAAAGCCGCGGTTGGCCTCGGCGTCGAGGGCATACAGGCGCAGGATGTTTTCCGCCTCGATCTGGCGCGACTGAGTCCAGCCGCCGCCGTCGCCACGTTCGCCTCGCAGATGACGCAGCGACAGCCGGTAGAGGTCTTCCAGCAGCTTGCCTTTCCAAGCGTTCCAGACCTTTGGGCTGGTGCCTCGGATGTCGGCCACGGTGAGCAGATAGAGCGCTGTCAGCGCGCGTTCGTCAGGGACCTGCGCACAAAAGCTGGCAATCACCGCCGGGTCAGCGAGGTCCTGTTTCTGCGCGGTCGCCGACATCAGCAGGTGGCGATCGACCAGGAACTCGATCAAGCGCGTGTCGTTGCGGTTGACGCCGTGGCGCCGGCAAAAGCGGCGGACATCCAGCGCCCCCAAAGTCGAGTGGTCGCCGCCGCGGCCCTTGGCGATGTCGTGGTACAGCGCCGCGATGTAGATCAGCGCCGGCCGCTCGAATTCGGCCATCAGCCGGCTGCAGAGCGGGTACTCGTGGGAAAACTCGGCCTGGGCGAAGCGGCGGACGTTGCGCAGCACCATCAGGATGTGCTCGTCGACCGTGTAGACGTGGAATAGGTCGTGCTGCATCTGTCCGACGATGCGGCCGAACTCCGGCAGGTAGCGTCCCAGCACGTCGTAGCGGTTCATCCGCCGCAGATTGTGGGTGACCGCGTGCGGGTGGTCGAGGATGGCCATAAAGGTCGCGACGTTGTGCGGGTCGCGTCGAAACGCGGTGTCGATCAGGCGGCGGGCGCGCCACAACTGCCGCAGCGCCCCAGCGCTAAGGCTGCGCGCCTCCGGGTGGCGGGCCAACTCAAGGAAGGCGCGCAGGATGTTGGCCGGCCGGCGCTCGAATACGTCGTCGGCGGTGATGTCGAGCAGACCGTCGCGCACCACAAAGTCGTCGTCCACCGCCAGCGTCCGGCCGATGTGCACGCTGGCGAACGATGCGTCAAAGGTGCGCAGCAGGATGGTGTTGAGCAGGTTGACGGCCTTTGCGGTGCGGTAGTAGCGCTGCATCAGCCACTCGGACGCGCGTTTGCCGCGACCATCGAGCAGGCCGAGCTCTCGTGCCAGCGGTGCCTGCCAGTCGAACAGCAGGCGGTCCTCCCGGCGCTTAGCCAGCCGATGCAGGCGAACGCGGAGGTCTTGCAAAAAGCGCTGATGACGGCCGATGAGCGCGGCTTCGGCGGCGGTGAGCAGGCCTGCGCGTGCCAGCGCCGGCCAGCTTGAGCCGAATCCGCAGGCGCGTGCCATCCACAGCACCACATGCAGGTCGCGCAGACCACCCGGCGCCTCCTTGATATTGGGTTCTAGGCTGAATGCCGCATCCTGCAGGCGGGCGTGGCGCTGTTCCTGCTCCACCCGTTTGGCCTGCACGAACAGCCGCACATCCATGGCCGCAGCGTGGGCGGCACGGAATCGCTCGAATAGGGTGCGGTTGCCGGCGAGCCAGCGCGATTCGAGCAGATTGGTCTGCACCGTGATGTCGGACCGCGCCGCTTCGAGACACTCGTGGACGGTGCGCACGCTGTGGCCCACCTCCAACCCGATGTCCCACATGGTGCCGACAAAGCGGTCCAGCAGTGGCTGCTCGTCCGGGCCGACCGGGGCGTCAAGCAGCACCAGCAGGTCGACGTCGGAGTAAGGGAAGAGCTCGCCGCGGCCGTAGCCGCCGACCGCCGTGAGCGACCAGTCAGGCGGCATCTCCAGCATCTGCCAGACCTGGCGCAGGGCATCGTTGACGGTGCGACCCCAGTCCCGCAGCAGAGACGCCGGGCCGCCGACCGGATAGGCCGCTTGCAGGTCGCTGCGACGCTGCGCAACCCGACGGCGCAGGTCGGCGACCCGCGCGCGCAGAGCGTTGTCGGTCACGGTGGCGGCGGGCTGCCGGCCGAGACCGTGAGCACCTCGAAGCCGTCTTCGAGCACAGCCACTGTGTGTTCCCACTGCGCCGACAGCGAGTGGTCCTTGGTGACGATGGTCCAACCGTCGCCGAGCTGGCGGATGCCGGCACGACCGGCGTTGATCATCGGCTCGATGGTGAAGACCATCCCCTCGACCAGCTTGAGACCGGTGCCGGGGCGGCCGTAATGCAGGATCTGCGGGTCTTCGTGGAAGATCTGGCCGATGCCGTGGCCGCAGAATTCACGCACTACGCTGAATCCTTGGCCTTCGGCGAAGCTTTGGATGGCATAACCGATGTCGCCAAGCGTGGCGCCCGGCTTCACCATGCTGATGCCGCGCCACATGGCCTGGTAGGTGATGTCGCACAGGCGACGAGCTTGGATGGAGCCCTCGCCAACGATGAACATGCGGCTGGTGTCACCGTGCCAACCGTCCTTGATCACCGTGATGTCGATGTTGACAATGTCGCCGTTGCGCAGCACCCGTTCGCCGGGCACGCCATGACAGACCTGGTGGTTGACCGAGGTGCAGATGCTCTTCGGATACGGCGTGTGGCCAGGCGGTGCGTAATTGAGCGGCGCCGGGACCGTGCCTTGCACATTCACCATGTAGTCGTGGCACAGCTGATCCAACTGCTCGGTGGACACTCCGGCCTGCACGTGATCGCCGATGAAGTCGAGAACTTCCGACGCCAGCCGTCCCGCGACCCTCATCGAGGCGATGTCTGCAGCTGACTTCAGTGAGATCGACATTGCGCGCGGCTTTGCTCGAAGAGGCGTGTTGCGATTGTAGACCAGTCTCTCTGACCACACGGTACGCCCTTTTTGGGCGCTTGACCGCACAGAAGCGCTTGAAAGCGGACTGAGCCGCGTCGTATACTTTCGGGTTGGCGACTTGCCAAATTCTCACACCCGTCGGGTTAAGGTGTCCTGCGTGTCAGCGCCGCGTGCGTACTGCAGGGCTTCAGACGGGTGGCGGACCAACCTTAACTTCGGAGCTCTACCCATGGCATCAACAATGCGTCAAATGCTGGAGGCTGGTGTTCACTTCGGCCACCAGACCCGTTACTGGAACCCGCGCATGGCCCCTTACATCTTCGGCCATCGCAACCGCATCCACATCATCAACCTTGAGAAGACCGCCGCGTTGTTCGGCGACGCGCTGGGCTACATCCGCAAGCTGTCGTCCAACAAGGGTACCGTGTTGTTTGTCGGCACCAAGCGCCAAGCGCGCGAGATCGTCGCCGAAGAAGCGGCGCGCGCCGGCATGCCCTACGTCGACCACCGTTGGCTCGGCGGCATGCTCACCAACTTCAAGACGGTCAAGACCTCGCTCAAGCGCCTCAAGGACATGGAAGCGGCCACCCAAGACGGCTCGCTGGAGCGCATGAGCAAGAAAGAAGCGCTGTCGTTCAGCCGCGAACTGGAGAAGCTGCAGCGCAGCCTGGGCGGCATCAAAGACATGAACGGCTTGCCGGACGCTTTGTTCATCATCGACGTCGGCTATCAGAAGATCGCCATCCAGGAAGCGCGTTCGCTCAACATCCCGGTGGTCGGAGTGGTTGATACCAACAACTCGCCGGAAGGCGTGGACTACGTGATCCCGGGCAACGACGATTCGGCTCGTGCCATTCGTCTGTATGCGCGCGATGTGGCTGACGCCATCCTCGAAGGTCGCAGCCAAGTCATCAACGAGATTGTCAGCGCCGGCAAGGGCGACGATTTCGTCGAGGTCGAGGCTGAGCCGGAAGCGTCGGCCTGAGTCAACAAGCATCGAAACAAGGGGCGATGAGCCCCTTTTTTTGGACCCCACAAACCTTTCACTGAACACAGCAAGGGGAGCAACTATGGCGGCAATTACCGCAGCAATGGTGTCGGAACTTCGTGCCAAGACCGACGCCCCGATGATGGAATGCAAGAAGGCCCTGACCGAAGCCGACGGCGACATGACCAAGGCCGAAGAAATCCTTCGTGTGAAGCTCGGCAACAAGGCCAGCAAGGCGGCAGCCCGTGTTGCTGCTGAGGGCGTGGTGTCGACCTTCATCGCTGCCGACGGCAAGACCGCTGCGATTGTCGAGTTCAATTCGGAGACTGACTTCGTCGCCAAGAACGACGAATTCCTGTCGCTGGCCGCCAACACTGCGCGGCTGGTCGCCGAGCAGGCTCCGGCTGACGTCGCCGCTTTGTCGGCGCTGGCGCTCGACGGTGGCACGGTCGACAGCGTGCGTGCCGCGCTGGTGGGCAAGATCGGCGAGAACATGAGCATCCGCCGCTTCCACCGCATCGCTGCCAAGGGCAAGGTGGCCCAATACATCCACGGTGGCTCGAAGATCGGCGTGCTGGTGGACTTGGTCGGCGGCGACGACGCACTGGCCCGCGACATCGCCATGCACATTGCTGCGAGCAAGCCGAAGGCGCTGCATGCGTCCGAGGTCGCGCAGGAGCTGATCGACTCGGAGCGCCGCGTTGCCGAAGAGAAAGCCAAGGAAGCCGGCAAGCCGGCCGACATGATCCCGAAGATCGTCGAAGGCACGGTGCAGAAGTTCCTGAAAGAAGTGACTCTGCTGGGCCAGCCTTTCGTCAAAGACGACAAGCAGACCATCGATCAGCTGTGCAAGTCGAACAAAGCCGAAGTCGCCTCTTTTGCGCTGTACATCGTCGGCGAAGGCATCGAGAAGAAGGTCACCGACTTCGCTGCCGAAGTCGCGGCCCAGGCTGCTGCCGCGGCACGCTGACATGGCGCTGGCCTACTCGCGCATCCTGCTTAAGCTGTCCGGCGAAGCCCTGATGGGCGACGCCGGTTACGGCATCCACCGCCCGACCCTCGACGGTATCGCCGCGCAGGTGCGCGAGGTTGTGGAGATGGGCTGCCAGGTGGGCATCGTCATCGGCGGCGGCAACATCTTCCGCGGCATGTCGGCTGCGGCCGACCAGATGGACCGGGCGACCGCCGACTACGTGGGCATGATGGCCACCGTCATGAATGCGCTGCTGTTGCAGGATGCGCTGCGCCGCGCTGGAGTCAACGCCCGCGTACAGTCAGCACTCAACGTCGAGCAGGTGGCCGAGCCCTACATTCGCGGCAAGGCCATTCGCTATCTTGAGGAGGGCCGTGTGGTGGTGTTTGCTGCCGGCACCGGCAACCCGTTTTTCACCACCGACACCGCTGCGGCGTTGCGCGGCATGGAGATGGGTGTCGACATCGTGCTCAAGGCGACCAAGGTCGATGGCATCTACACCGCTGACCCGAAAAAGGACCCAAGCGCGACCCGCTACACGCAGGTGACCTTCGACGAGGTCATTGCCAAGCAGTTGGAGGTGATGGACGCCACCGCTTTCACCCTGTGTCGTGACCAGGCGCTGCCGATCAAGGTGTTCAGCATCTTCAAGTCCGATGGCCTGAAGCGTGTGGTGATGGGCGAGGACGAGGGCACCTTGGTCCACGCCTGAACCCACGATGGACTGTGCAACACGGAGACCCCGATGAGCATCGAAGACATTCGCAAGACCGCCGAGCAGAAGATGACCCGCTCGGTCGAATCCCTCAAGACTGATCTGCAGAAGGTGCGCACCGGTCGCGCCAGCACGGGTCTGCTCGACCACGTCATGGTCGATTACTACGGTAGCCCGGTGCCGATCAGCCAGGTCGCCAACATCACGCTAGCTGACGCCCGCACGTTGATGGTGTCGCCGTGGGAGAAGAAGATGGGCCAGGCCATCGAAAAGGCCATCCGCGACAGCGATCTTGGCCTCAATCCAGCCTCGCAGGGCGATGCCGTGCGAGTGCCGATGCCGATGCTCACTGAGGAGCGTCGTCGCGACTTGATCAAAGTGGTCAAGGGCGAGGGCGAGAACGCCAAGGTGGCGGTGCGCAACATACGCCGCGACGCCAACGCTTCGCTGCAGACGCTGCAGAAGGACAAGCAGATTTCCGAGGACGACGAGCGTCGGGGCCAAGAGGACGTGCAGAAGCTGACCGACCGCTTCATTGCCGAGATCGACAAGCTGCTGGTCGCCAAAGAAGCCGACCTGATGGCCATCTGAGGCGCAGCGTTTGGCGCTGTTCGGCAGTTCCACCCGCGCGGTGCCACCAACGTCGGCGTTGCCGGCGCACGTTGCCATCATCATGGACGGCAACGGGCGCTGGGCGCAAAAACGGTTTCTGCCCCGCGTTGCCGGGCACAAGGCTGGCCTCGACGCCGTGCGCGCTGTGGTGCGCGGCTGTGCCGAGCGCGGCATTGGTCACCTCACCCTGTTCGCCTTCTCCAGCGAGAACTGGCGACGGCCGGCTGACGAGGTTGGCTTCCTGACGCGACTGTTTCTGTCGACCCTCGACCGCGAGGTGGACCGGCTGCACAAGAACAACGTGCGGTTTCGCGCGATTGGAGCCACCGAGGCCTTCGGCGCAGATATCCACCAGCGGCTCCTCGATGCGCAGACGCTGACCGCAGGCAACACCGGCCTGACCCTCACGGTGGCGGCCAACTACGGCGGTCGCTGGGACATCCTGCAGGCGGTCGAGAAGGCGCGTCTTGCCGGCCACACCGGGACGCTCGACGAGGCGACGCTGGCCGCCCACTTGTCGATGGCCGATGCGCCCGAGCCGGATCTCTTTGTTCGCACGGGCGGCGAGGCTCGGATTAGCAATTTCTTGCTTTGGCAGTTGGCATACACCGAGCTGTACTTTACCGATACGCTTTGGCCTGATTTTGATGATGCCGCTCTGACCGAGGCGCTGGCCTCTTACGCGCGGCGTGAACGGCGTTTCGGACGAACCAGTGAACAACTCAATGGGGCAGACTAAGCAGCGCATGTTGACCGCTCTCGTCATGTTGACGGTGGTCGGTGCTGCGCTGTTTCTCGCCCCGCCGTGGCTGTGGGCCCTGTTGGTGGTTGCGCTGGCCGGTGTGGCCAGTCGCGAGTGGGCCAACCTGTGCCACTGGCCCGCGCGCATGGTCGGCGCTTTTGTTGCCTTGATGCTGCTGCTGGCGACGGGGCTGGCCCTTCGTGCCGGCCACGACGCCTGGCTCGACGCGACCTTGATCGCTGCTGCCGTGCTGTTCTGGGCGCTGGTGGTCCCCATGGCTCTGCGCAAAGGTTGGTCGGGTCGTGGTTCGCTGGGTGTCGCCGGTGCGCTGGTGATCCTGCCGCTGGTGTGGGCCCTGCTGTGGCTGCAGCAGCAGGTTGCCGGTACTTGGCTCCTGCTGTCCGGGATGGCCTTCGTCTGGATCGCTGACAGCGCCGCCTACTTTGCTGGACGGGCGTTTGGTCGCCACAAACTGGCGCCTGCCATCAGTCCGGGCAAGACTTGGGAAGGCGTGGCCGGCGCGGTGCTGGCAGTGCTGGGCTATGCCGTCGTGCTGCACAGTGTCGCCGGCGACTGGCTAACGCCGGGTCTGCCGGGCTTGCTGCTGCTGGCACTGTTGCTGTGCGCCCTCAGCATATTGGGTGACCTCTACGAGTCGTGGATGAAACGCGTGGCTGGGGTCAAGGACAGCGGTACGCTGTTGCCAGGCCACGGCGGACTGCTGGATCGGGTCGACGGCCTGGCGGCAGCGATGCCGGTGTGGGCGGCGGGTCTGTGGCTGGCGGGCTTGGTCGGATGAGCGCGCCAGCTCGACTCTGCATCCTCGGTGCGACCGGCTCGATCGGCTTGCAGACGCTCGACATCGTCCGCCGACATCCTCAGCGCTTTGTCGCCGATACCCTGGTAGCCAACCGCAACGTCGAGTCGATGTTGAGCCTGTGCCGCGAGTTTGCGCCGCGGCTGGCGGTTCTCGCCGACGCCGACGCGGCCGCCCAACTCGACGCTGGCTTGCGGCGCAGTGGCAGTGATACCCGGGTGGTCGCCGGCGCAACAGCCTTGGCCGAATCCGCCGCCGCGGCGGACGTGGATACGGTGGTGGCCGGCATCGTCGGGGCTGCCGGCCTTGCCGCCAATCTGGCAGCGGCGCGTGCTGGCAAGCGCATCCTGCTGGCCAACAAAGAGGCTTTGGTGATGACCGGGCCCTTGTTCATGGCGACGGTGCGCGACCACGGCGCCACCCTGCTGCCGATCGACAGCGAGCACAACGCCGTGTTTCAGGTGCTGCCGGAGGGGCGATTGGTGCGCGGCGTGCGCAAGGTCTGGCTGACGTGCAGCGGTGGGCCGTTTCGCGACCTGCCCGAGCTCGACCTCGCCAGCGTCACCCCGGAACAGGCCTGCAAGCACCCTAATTGGAGCATGGGCCGCAAGATCTCGGTCGACTCGGCAACGCTGATGAACAAGGGCCTTGAGGTGATCGAGGCGCACTGGCTGTTTGGCGCACCGGCGGCCGATATCGAGGTGGTGATTCACCCGCAGAGCATCGTCCATTCGATGGTCGAGTACGACGACGGCTCGATCCTGGCCCAGCTCGGCAACCCGGACATGCGCACGCCCATCGCGCACGCTTTGGCCTGGCCTGAGCGCATCGACGCCGGCGTGACGCCGCTCGATCTGATTGCGATGCCAGCGCTGACCTTCCGCCCGCCCGACCGCGCCCGCTTCCCATGCCTTGACCTCGCTTACGCGGCCTTGCAGCAGGGCGGTACCGCGCCGGCCGTGCTGAACGCGGCCAACGAAGTGGCGGTGGCCGCCTTCCTTGAGCGCCGACTGCCCTTCACCGGCATCCCTATGCTCATCGAAGCCGTGCTGGCAGCGCTTGCGCTCGACCCGCAGCCTGACTTGCCAGCGGTGCTCGCCGCCGACGCGGCCGCTCGCGAGTGCGCGGCTGCGCTGCTGGCCAGTGGTCGTTGGGGCGAGTCGTCCTCGCGTAATGCGGGGCCCGGGCGCACAATGGCCTGAGGAGATCCGCCGTGAACCTGTTCACTACCATTCCTGCTTTTCTGCTGGCCATTGCCATTCTGGTGGTGGTGCACGAGTACGGCCACTACTGGGTGGCGCGACGTTGCGGCGTGCGCGTGCTGCGTTTTTCACTCGGATTCGGCAAACCATTCTGGAGTCGGCGTGACGCCCATGGCACCGAGTGGAGTGTGGCGCCGATCCCCCTCGGCGGCTACGTCAGCATGCTCGATGAGCGCGAGGGTCCGGTGCCGCCCGAGTTGCTGAATGAGGCTTTCAACACCAAGCCGGTCGGACAGCGCATCGCCGTGGTGCTGGCAGGGCCAATTGCCAATCTTCTGTTGGCGGTGCTGCTCTACGCGGGGCTGGCCATGGTGGGTTCGAGTGTGCGCATCCCGCTGTTGGTAACGCCGACGGCCGGCAGCATGGCGGCGTTGGCGGGTGTCAACGGTGGTGAGCGCATCCTCGCCATCGGCGGCCGCGAGACCCCGGGTTGGGGCGATGTGCGCTGGGAGTTGTTGCGTCAGCTGGCAGGGCGGCCGGATGCCCTGTCTTTGAGTGTTGACGCCGGTAATGGCGTTCGCCGAGAGTTGGTGCTGCCCGTGCGAGGGTTCGGCGGCCCGCGCCTTGAAGGCGATGTCCCCGCCGCCCTGGGGCTGGTGGGTGTCGCGCCGGTGCTGCTGACGCAAATCGAGACGATTCGTCCGGACAGTGCCGCCGCACAAGCCGGGTTCCGTCCCGGCGACCGGGTGATGGCGCTCGACGGCGTCGCAGTCAGTGACTGGAGCCGCTTCGCCGAGGCGGTTCGGGCGCGACCCGGCGAGTCGATGCGGGTCACGGTTGAACGCGACGGTGTCGTGCTCACCCTTCCGGTGGTTCCGCAGCGGGTGGAGCGGGGCGGTCAGGTGTTCGGCCAGTTGGGCTTGTCCCCGCGACCTGACCCAGTGGCCTTGGCTGCTAGCAGCGAATGGTTCAGTCTCGGCCCGCTTGATGCGGTGTGGGCAGGCGCCCGTCGTACTTGGGACATTGGCTGGTTCAGCTTGCAGATGATGGGTGGCATGCTGACCGGCGACGTCTCGGCCACTAACCTGAGCGGCCCCGTCGCGATTGCCGATTTTGCTGGCCAATCCGCACGACTCGGGGTGGCGAGTTTTGTCGGTTTCTTGGCCCTGATGAGCATCAGTCTTGGCGTCCTCAACCTGCTGCCGGTGCCGGTTCTGGACGGTGGGCACATCATGTATTATCTGGTCGAGTGTCTCCGCGGACGCCCGATCTCCACGCAGGTGATGGAGATCGGTCAGCGGGTTGGCCTTGCAGCCATGGCGACCCTGATGCTGGTGGCTTTTTACAACGACATCCAGAGACTTCTCACCGGTTAGCCCGAGTCCATGAAATTCTGCCTTGCGGCGCTCGCCGCCGTGTTGTTTTGCTCCAGTGCGATGGCTCGCGATCCGGTGACCATCCGCGACATCCGGATCGAGGGCATCCAGCGGGTCGAGGCGGGTACCGTGTTCAGCTACCTGCCGCTGCGGGTGGGCGATGTGCTTGACGACGAGCGCAGCGACCTGGCCATCAAGGCACTGTTCGACACCGGGTTCTTTAAGGACGTCCGCCTTGAACTCGAGGGCGATGTGCTGGTGGTCATCGTCGACGAGCGCCCGTCCATCGCAACCGTCGATGTCGAGGGCACCAAAGAGTTTCCCGCCGATCAGCTGAAGTCCAGCCTGTCTGATCTCGGGCTCGGTGTGGCTCGTACCTTCGACAGGGCGCTGCTCGACAAGGCCGAACAGGAGCTCAAGCGCCAGTACAACGCGCGGGGCAAATACGCCGCGACTGTCACCACCACCGTCACGCCTTTGGAGCGCAACCGCGTCGGTCTGCGCTTCACCGTGGTCGAGGGCGACGCCGCCAAGATCCGCCAAATCCGCATTCTCGGCGCCAAGGTGTTCAAGGAGGACGACCTCATTGAGATCATGTCCTTGCGTACTCCAGACTGGCTGTCTTGGTACACCAAGAACGATCAGTACTCGAAGCAGAAGCTGCAAGCTGACCTCGAGACCCTCCGCTCCTACTACCTCAACCGTGGCTACCTCGAATTCAACGTCGAGGGCACCCAAGTGTCGCTATCGCCCGACCGCAAGGACCTTTACATCACGATCTCGGTGAGCGAGGGCGAGCCGTATAAGGTCGGCGAGGTCAAACTCGGCGGCGAGATGCTGGTGCCCGAAGACGAGCTGCGCAAGCTGATTCGCGTGCAGTCGGGTGACACCTTCAGTCGCGAAAAACTCAACGCCTCGACCAAGGCCATCAGCGACCGCCTGTCCAACGACGGGTATGCGTTTGCCAACGTCAACGCCGCGCCTGAGCTCGATAAAGACAAGCGCACCGCCAATTTCACGTTGTTTATCGATCCTGGTCGGCGTGTCTACGTGCGGCGCATCGTTGTCAACGGCAACACCAAGACCCGCGATGAGGTCATCCGCCGCGAGTTTCGGCAGATGGAGGGCGGCTGGTACAGCGCCGCGCAGATTGACGCATCGAAGCGCCGGGTAGACCGCACCAACTATTTTGCCGAGGTGGGCGTAGAGACGCCGGCTGTGGCTGGCAGTCCCGATCAGGTGGATGTCAACGTCAAGGTTAAGGAAAAATCCACTGGCTCGATCAGTATCGGCGGCGGCTTCTCCAGCGACGGCTTTCTGTTCAGCAGCTCGGTGGCACAGGCCAATGTGCTGGGCAGCGGCAACTCCATTGCCATTGGCGCCAACACCGGTCGCATTAACACCACGTATTCGCTGTCGTTCACCAATCCGTACTCCACGGTTGACGGCGTTAGCCGTGGTTTCGACATCTACAAGCGTCGCACCGACGCTGCATTGTTGTCGTATGGCCCGCGCTACAACACCGATTCGTATGGAGGTGGCTTGCGGTTCTCGGTGCCGGTGACCGAGACAGACGCCATCAACTTCGGATTGGCGGTCGAGTCGACGATGTTGGAGACGTTCTGCCCCGATCCTGTCACCGGCTTGGTCCCGGGTGGTGGCGCAGCGTCATTCCGCTCGGCGTGCAGCTACGTCGCTCGCCAAGGGGACCAAAACGTTGGCTTGATCGCCTCGGCGGGTTGGTCACGGATGCGGCTGGACAGCGTGATCCTGCCGACCTCGGGCTATCGTCAGCGCGCTTCGCTCGAAGTGGGGGTTCCCGGACTCGATTTGCAGTACTACAAAGCCAGCTACGAACACGTCATCTACTACCCGCTGACCAAACAACTCACACTCAAACTGAATGGCGAAGTCGGCTACGGCAACGGCTACTCGGGGTCTGAGCTGCCTTTCTTCAAGAACTTCTACGCTGGCGGCATCACCTCGGTGCGGGGCTACCGGACCTCAACCCTCGGTCCTAAAGACGGTACCGGTTTGCTGGCTAGGCCGATCGGTGGCAACCAGCGTCTGGTCGGCAACGCCGAAGTGTTTTTCCCCGTCCCAGGGCTTGGCAAGTCCTACAATGCGCGCATTTCAACGTTTCTCGATGCTGGGGTGATCCGCAATACCTTGGAGACCGTGGGCGACGACGGTCCGCGTATCTCTACCGGCATTGGTGTGTATTTCGTCTCGCCGTTCGGGCCGATCCAATTGGCCGTGTCGCAACCCTTGAATGCCGGCCCCAACGATATTCCCCAGCGCTTCCAGTTCACCATGGGTTCCAATTTTTAAGTGAGGTCCACTATGCAGCGAATTCTTATCAGCACCGTGTTTGTCGCGCTGACGGCAAGCCTGCAGCCTGCACTGGCGGCCGATGCGCCTGCAGGCGCCGGGCTCAAGGTTGGCGTGGTCGACACCGAGCGCATCATGCGCGAGTCGGCGCCCGCCGACCGGGTGAAGAAGAAGATCGAGAAGGAGTTCGCTGGTCGCGATCAGGACCTGCAAAAAATGGCGAAGCAGGCCAAGGACATGCAGACCTCCTTGGAGAAGGATGGCGTCACCATGTCCGACTCCGACCGTCAGGCCAAGGAGCGTGAATTGGCCGCCCTGACCCGCGAGTTGCAGCGCAAGGACCGCGAGTTGCGCGAAGACTTCAACCGCCGCCGCAATGAAGAGCTTTCCGGCATGCTCGAGCAGATCAACAAGGTGATCCGCAAGATGGCCGAGGCGGAAAAATACGACCTTATCCTGCAAGATGCGGTCTATCGCAGCCCGCGCATTGACGTCACCGACAAAGTGCTCAAGGCGCTGGGCGCCGAGGCCAAGTAAAGCAGACGATGCCCGGTCGCGTAGTGTCGATGCGGCTGGGCGACCTGGCTGCTGTGTTGGAGGTGCGGCTCGAGGGTGACGCGGACCGCACCATCATCGGTGTCGCCACCTTGCGTGGTGCGAATCCGCAGCAATTGGGCTTTCTGAGCAATCCGCGGTATCGGCGAGATCTCGCTGGCAGCGCTGCGGGTGCTGTTTTGCTGCGCGACGGCAGCGACTGCCCGCATGAGTTCGCCGGAGCCCGTTTGTGGGCGCAGGACCCTTACCTAGCCTTTGCCCGTGCATCACGTATGCTGCACCCCTTGTCGTCAGTGGAGCCCGGCGTTCACCCCAGCGCCGTGGTCGATGTCCGTGCGAGCATCGACCCGAGTGCCGCAGTGGCCCCGCACGTGGTCATCGGCGCGGGCGCGGTGGTCGCGGCTGGAGTATCGATTGGCAGTGGTTGCCACATTGGCGCTGGCGTGCACATCGGTTCTGGCACGCGCCTGCATCCGCGGGTGGTGGTCTACGACGAATGCATTATCGGTGAGCGCTGCATCCTGCATTCTGGCGCCGTGATCGGCGCGGACGGATTCGGGCTCGCTTTCAACGGCAGAGCTTGGGAGCACATCCCGCAGATCGGTCGCGTGATCATCGGCAACGATGTGGATGTCGGAGCTAACACCACGATCGACCGAGGCGCGCTGGAAGACACGGTCATCGAAGATGGCGTCAAGCTCGACAACCAGATCCAGATTGGGCACAACTGTGTCATCGGTGCGCACACCGCGGTCGCCGGCTGCGTCGGCATCGCCGGCAGTACCCGTATTGGCGCGAATTGCCGTATCGGCGGGGCCTCAATGATCAGCGGCCACCTCGAGATCGCAGCAGGGACAGAGATTGCCGGCGGTACCGCGATCACCCGCTCGATTCGAGAAGCTGGCGTCTATGCCTCGGTGTTTCCGTTCATGCCGTTTGCACAGTGGCGTCGCAATGCGGCACAGTTGCGCCACCTTGACGAACTGGCCCGTCGCGTTCGCGCGCTGACGGGCGATGCACCCTCCCAGGACCCAGACGAATGACCCAGCCCATCGACATCCGCGGCATCCTTGAACGCTTGCCGCACCGCTATCCCTTCATCCTGGTTGACCGCGTCCTCGAATGGGAGCCGCGCAACCGCATCGTTACGCTGAAGAATGTCACCATCAACGAGCCGTTCTTTCAGGGTCACTTTCCGGGCTACCCGGTGATGCCCGGCGTACTGATGATTGAGTCCATGGCGCAGTCGGCGGCTCTGCTCTCGGCACTCACCAGTGAGCACAACGCCACCAGCGAGGCCGAGGGTGAGGGCAGCACCGTGTACTTCCTGACCGGTGTCGACAATGCGCGCTTCAAGCGGCCAGTGACGGCTGGCGATACCCTGCGCATCACCGTTAATTTGGCCAAGCAGAAGATGAGCCTTTGGACGTTCTCAGCCACGGTAGAAGTCGACGGTCAGCTGGCGAGCAGCGCTGACATCATGTGCACGGTGCGGAAGGTCTGATGACGCCGCACGACACCCCGGCCGCACCGCGTATCCACCCAACTGCATTGGTCGATCCGGCCGCACAGCTGGCCGATGGTGTGCAAGTCGGGGCCTACAGCATTATCGGACCCGATGTGTCGGTGGGCGAGGGCACGGTAATCGGTGCGCACGTCGTGCTCACTGGACACACCCGCATCGGCCGCCACAACCGCATCTTCCAGTTCGCTTCGATTGGCGAGCAGCCGCAAGACAAGAAATATGCTGGCGAGCCGACCCGTGTCGAGATCGGCGATCACAACACGTTCCGGGAGTGCTGCACCATCAACAGCGGCACGGTGCAGGACATCGGCGTCACCCGTGTTGGCAGCCACAACTGGGTCATGGCGTACGTGCACATCGCCCATGACTGCGTAGTTGGCGACCACACCACCTTCGCCAACTGCACCAATCTGGCGGGCCACGTGCACGTCGACGACTGGGCGATTCTGGGTGGGTACACCGGCGTTCACCAGTTCTGCAAGGTCGGCGCGCATTGCATGACTGCTGTCGGTACCGTGCTGTTGCAGGACCTCCCCACTTATGTGCTGGCCAGCGGTAATACCGCGCAGGCACACGGCATCAACAGCGAGGGACTGAAGCGGCGCGGTTTCTCCGCCGAGGCCATTGCCGGCATCAAGCGCGCCTACAAGACCCTGTACCGCAGCGGTTTAACGCTCGAAGAGGCCCGTGCGCAATTGGCCTTGCAGTCTGATGAGGTCGCTGAGGTGCGGCCGCTGCTGGACTTCCTCGGCCGAGCCACGCGCGGCATTGTTCGCTGAGCCGCGCAGCCGACCATGCCCGAGTCTGCCTCGCAAGTCCTGTCGCGCGCGCCGTTGATCGGCATCGTCGCCGGCGAGGCGTCGGGTGATCTGCTGGGCGCCGGATTCATCGAAGCGGTACGCAGCCAATGGCCGGACGCGCGTTTCGTTGGTATTGGCGGGCCGAAGATGCTGTCGGCCGGCATGGACAGCCTGTACCCGCAGGAGCTTCTGGCGGTGCGTGGCTATGTCGAGGTGCTTGGCCGCCTGCGTCAGTTGTTGCGCATCCGCGAGCGACTGGGCCGACAGCTGTTGCAGGCTCGCCCCGACGTATTCGTCGGTGTCGACGCGCCCGACTTCAATCTCGCGCTGGAGCGGCGCCTGAAGCGCGCCGGAATCCCGGTGGTGCATTACGTGAGCCCGTCGATCTGGGCTTGGCGCCGCAAGCGCATCAAGGGCATCGGTCGTGCCGCCGATCGCGTGCTGGCATTGTTCCCGATGGAACCGCCGCTCTACCAAGCGGCCGGGATTCCAGTCAGCTACGTCGGCCACCCGCTGGCTAACCAGCTGCCATTGCAACCCGACACGTTGGCGGCGCGCAAGGCATTGCGCGTCGAGCCGGGCGTCCACCCTCTGATCACGCTAATGCCCGGATCCCGCTTGGCTGAGATCGAGCATCTGGGGGTGTTGTTCATCCGTGCGGCAGAGCGCCTGCTTGAGCGGCATCCGACTGCGCGTTTTCTGGTGCCGCTGGCGACACGGCCGACTCTTGACCTGTTCACTCGTATGTTGCGGATTCAAAGCACGCATTTCGACCGCTTTACCGTGATGCACGGTCATGCTCATCAGGCGCTGGAGGCCTGCGACGTGGCCCTGATCGCCAGCGGCACGGCAACGCTCGAGGCCGCCCTGCTGAAGAAGCCGATGGTGATCAGTTATCGCATGCCATGGCTGTCGTATCAGCTGATGCGCTGGCGCAGTTACCTGCCGTATGTCGGTCTGCCGAACATTCTCGCCGGGCGCTTCATTGTTCCGGAATTGCTGCAGAGGGCCGCCACTCCGGCCGCCTTGGCGGCTGCTTTGGAGCAGCAACTCGCCAATCCCGAGGCCAGCGAGCAGCAGTCGGCATACCTGGCTATCCATCAGAGTCTGCAGGTGGATACCGCGGCCGCCATTATCGACGCGGTGCGGCCTTATCTGGCGCCGCCTAGCGCCCGATGATCGCTGGCGTTGATGAGGCCGGTCGCGGACCTCTGGCCGGTCCGGTGTACGCGGCGGTGGTGGTTCTTGATCCGCAGCGACCGATTGCTGGCCTTGACGACTCGAAGAAGCTCAGTCCGAAACGCCGCGAGATCTTGGCCTTGGCGATCCGCGAGCGGGCCCTCGGATTTGCCATCGCTTCGGCATCGGCGGCCGAGATCGACGCACTCAACATCCTTCAGGCGACCTTTCTGGCCATGCAGCGCGCGGTCGATGGCTTGTGCTTCACGCCCGCCGAGGTTTGGGTCGACGGCAACCGGGCACCGCGTTGGGATCTCCCGACCCGCTGCGTCGTCGGTGGCGACGCCACCGTGGACGCCATCTCTGCCGCATCCATCCTCGCCAAAACGGTCCGAGATGGCCATATGGCCGATCTGGCGCGTCAGTATCCGGAGTATGGGTTCGACCGTCACGCGGGTTACCCGACGCCAGCCCACCTGGAGGCACTGCAGCGGCATGGCCCGTGCCCGGAGCATCGTCGCAGTTTCGCGCCGGTGGCACGTTACCTTGCGCATCAGTCCCGCGGCGACTACCCCGCGGGCTAGGTGTCAGCGAGCGGCGTCGTAAGCGTCGGGCCCGCGCATGGTCCAGACGTACAGCTCTGTGGCAAAGCCACTGTCGAGCGGCAAGACGCGGTCAGGCTCAATGCCCGGGATCGCAAAGCTGTTGCTGACTAAGAGGCTGCCGGCGCGCATCTCTCGGCTGGCTTTGTCCCACAGTTGCGGCATGGCCGCCGGTGACAGATAGGCGTAGACCACGTCGTGGTGGTTAAGCGCCTCCTCCCAGATCGAGCCGTATCGCACCGTCACGGCTGCATCACGCAGTCGGATGCGAGCTAGGAGCCAGGTCAGCGGAGCGTTCTCGACGCCTTTGAGCCGCGCGATGGGTCGTGCCTCACGCAAGGCCAGCAACACCCCGCCGGTGCCGCAGCCGAGATCGACCACGCTCACCGGATACCGGTCTGAGACCAGAGTCAGCAGCCCATCGATGGCTGGGCGATCGCTCAGAAACAGCGGCACGCGATCACGAATTACGCCACGGAACACCAACCACGGGAGGACGGCGGCCGCCAGCCAGACCAGTGGCGAGACCTCAAGACTTGAAGCCAGCAATGCGGCGGGGGCAAACAATACGAGTATCGGCGCCCACCATGGCGGCAGGCCATAGCTCCAGCCCAAGGTCGCCGCGATCGCACCAAACAGCCAAGCCCAGTGCATGGGCGTCTCGTCACTCAGCGGCAGGCTGAACAACAGGGCAGCCGTGATCACGCCAGCGCCAGCCAAGCTGAACAAAGCCCGGCGCAAGGGATGAGAGGCGTTATTGCGCTTTGGCGTCAATCGGGGGTGTGAACTGAACGGGCTGCAAGTCGGACGGCCTGAGCACGTCCAGTGTGCCGCCGTCCTGGGAAGCGATGTCTGCCGCTTTTTTGTTCATCACGACGATGGTGATGCGGCGGTTCAGCGCGTTGTAGGGGTTCTCTGTGTCGAATGGCACCGCTGAACCGAGACCTACCACTCGGAGGATCTTGTCTTGCTCGATGCCGCCAGCCACCAGAACCCGCCGCGCCGCATTGGCCCGATCTGCCGACAGCTCCCAGTTGGAGTAACCGCCGGTGCCACCGGCGTAAGGTGTGGCGTCGGTGTGGCCCGACAGGCTGATGCGATTGGGAACCTTGTTGAGCAGCGATGCCATCTCACGCAGGATGGCCGAGGTGTGGGGCTTCATCTCGCCACTGCCGAGGTCAAAAGAGGGCCGGTTTTTGTCGTCGAGGATCTGCAAGCGCAGACCGTCGGTGGTGAGTTCGGTCTTAATCAAGTCCTTGAAGCCGGCCAAGGCCGGGATTACGGCGATCGCGGCATCGATCTGCTCTTTCAGGTTTTGTAGTTGACGCTTCTCGGCGCGAGTCCGGGCCGCTTCGATCATCTGTGCCGTTTGGGCATCGAGCTCACTGGGCGCTTCGCCCTTTCCCTTATCTTTCTTATCGCCGTCGCCGCCCTTGCCGTCCTGGCTCGACTTGCCTGGCTGCTTGAGGATGCCTTCGCCTTGGTTGGGCAGCATGTTTGACTTGGAGCCGGCCGGGCCGCCCATCAGCGCAACTTTCAGTGGCGTTTTGAAGTAGTTGGAGATGCCCTCCAGTTTGGCCTTGTTGACCGAGGTCAGCAGCCACATCAGCAGGAAGAACGCCATCATCGCGGTGACGAAGTCGGCGTAAGCGATCTTCCAGGCGCCGCCATGGTGGCCGCCATGTAAGGTCTTTTTGACCCGTTTGAAGACTATCGGCCGCTGACTGTCGTCACTCACGCTCTGTCATCCCGAATCACCGTCATGCACTCACGCCTTACGCTTTTTGATCTCTTCCTCGAGCTCGCGGAAGCTCGGCCGGTCCGTCGAGAACAGCACCTTGCGGCCGAACTCGATGGCAACCGGTGGGGCATAGCCGTTCATCGAGGCCAATAACACGGCTTTGATGCAGTCGTAGATCTTGCTGGCCTCGGTAGCTTTTTGCTCGTGCAAGGCCGCCAAGGGTGCCACCATGCCGTAGCTCAGCAGAATGCCTAGGAAGGTTCCGACCAGCGCATGGGCGATTAGGAGGCCGAGCTCCTCGGGCGGGAGAAACAGCGATTCCATGGTGTGGACCACGCCCATCACCGCGGCGACGATGCCGAACGCTGGCATGCCGTCACCAAGCTTGGACAACGCGTCGGCGGGAGCGTGTTCCTCTTTGTGGTGTGCTTCCAGTTCAGCGTCCATCAGTGCCTCGATCTCGAACACGTTGAGGTTGCCGCCAACCATCATCCGCAGGTAATCCGTGAGGAATTCGACCACATGATGGTCCGACATGACCTTCGGGTATTTACTGAATATCTGCGACTTTTCGGGCTCTTCAACGTCGCTTTCGATCGACATCAGGCCCTCTTTACGCACTTTGGCCAGAACCTCGAACAGCATCGCCAGCACGTCGACATAGACTTCTTTGTTGTAGGCGGCACCCTTGAACAAGCCCGGGAAGGCCTTAAGGGTGGCCTTGATGTTCTTTTGACTATTGCCGGTGACAAATGCGCCAGCCGCACCACCGAAGATCATCAGCAGTTCCAGAGGCTGAAACAGCGCAGCCAAGTGCCCGCCGGCCATGGCAAAACCGCCAAAAATCGAGCCGAGCGTAACCAGGTAGCCAATGGCAATGAACATGCGTTGCTTCCGCGATAAGGACGTCCCTAGATGTTACGGACTTTTGTTGACAGACTTGAGGCCGATCTGCGCAGAAACGCTATGCTCGGACCATGGAGACGATCCGCAGCCGCCAGAATCCGCTGGTGCAGCAGGTGCGCCGATTGCTCGAGCGCCCGCGTGAACGCCAGCAGGCCGGGCTGGCCGTGCTCGACGGTGATCACCTGGTCAACGACTGGCTGTCTGCCGGTCGGGCGTTCGAGCGTGTGCTGCTTGCCGAGTCGCGCGCGACCGAGGCGGCTGCTTGGCTGACACGGGGCACCGCAGTCGCCCTGCTGGCCGACACGTGCTTCGAGGCGGTGTCGCCGGTGGCCTCGCCGACTGGCATTGTCGCTCTGGTGCCGATCCCGATTGCCACGCCCGTTGATCGGGGCTTGATTCTGGCGCTCGACGCGGTGCAAGACCCTGGCAATGTGGGCACGCTCATGCGCATGGCCGCGGCCGCCGCCGTCGATCAGGTATGGCTTGGCGCGGCGTGTGCCGACGCGTGGTCGTGGAAGGTGCTGCGTGCGGCACAGGGCGCTCACGCGGTGCTACCGATCTGCGAGCGCGTCGATCTGTACGCGGCGGTGAAGCGCTTTGCCGGACGATCAATGGCATTGCTGCCGCGCGCTGATATGCCGCTCTATGCCGCCGATCTGCGTGGCGATCTGCTGTTGCTGGTGGGCGGGGAGGGCGCCGGTCTGTCCGCCGAGTTGATTGCCGTGGCGACAGTGTCGTTGTCGATCCCCATGCCGGGACGAGCGGAGTCGCTCAACGCCGCGATGGCAGGTTCGATCGCGCTCTACGAGCGGGTGCGTCAGGACGCTGCTAGCGCCTGACCGATGCCACCTGCGATCGCGGCCAGCATGGCCTCGCTCTCGCCCAGAGCGGGATGAACCGTGATGTGCAAGCCCGGATGGCGGGCTTGCGCGGCGCTGACCAGTTGCGGCAAGTCTTCGCGCAGGTGGCTGCCCACCGCGAGGAAGATCGGGAAGAGGTCGATCCGCTCGACCGCCTCGTTCGTCAGGTCGTCCACCACGCTACCGAGGTCGGGTTGCATCAGTTCGAGAAAAGCCAGCCGAACATGCGCGCCCGGATGCATCGCGGCCACACGCTCCCGCAGCTTTTCGAAAGGCAGCGCCCAACTGGCGGCGCGAGCGCCGTGTGCGAACAGGATCACGCCGTGCGCCATCAGCTGCGACCGGTGCTGCCGAATCCACCCTCGCCGCGGGCGGTGGCGGCGAAATCGGCCACCTCGACGAACTCGGCCTGTACCACCGGCACGATGATCAGCTGGGCGATGCGCTCCATCGGCTGCAGCTCGAACACGTCGCTGCCGCGGTTCCACATCGATACGAACACCTGGCCCTGGTAGTCGGAGTCGATCAGTCCGACCAGATTACCAAGGACGATGCCGTGCTTATGTCCCAGTCCCGAGCGCGGCAATACCATCGCTGCATAGCCGCGATCGGAGATGTGCAGCGCCATGCCCGTCGGGATCAGCTGGGTGCTCGCTGGTGCGATCACCATGGGTGCGTCAATGCAGGCGCGGAGGTCGAGGCCAGCGCTGCCAGCCGTGGCATAGGTGGGCGGCATCTGCCGCAGGCGGGCGTCCAGGACGCGAAAATCGACTCTCACCGTGAAGATCCCCGTGCGTGATACAGGCTTGCGATGTGGTCCACCAACCAGCGTGCTGACTGCGTCTTGCTGGCCAGCGGTAATGGGTGCACCCCGTGGTCGTCGAGCAGGGTGATCTGGCTGTCGCTGCGGCCGATCGAGTCCTGCGCAAGGTTGGCGACCATCAGCGGCAGTGTCTTGCGCCGACGTTTCAATTCTGCGTGCTCGAGCAGGTGTTCGCTCTCGGCGGCAAAACCGACGCAGAACGGGGGGTTCGGTCGGGCTGCCACGCTGGCGAGAATGTCCGGGTTTGCCGCCAGTTCGAGACTCATCGACGCCTCTGATTTCTTGATCTTCGAGCCCGACGGCGCGACGACCCGGTAGTCAGCCACCGCCGCTACCCCGATAAAGATGTCGGAATCGGTGACCCGGGTGTCGACCGCCGCCTGCATCTGCGCTGCCGTTTCAACGTTGACGCGTTCGACATCCCAAGGCGCGTCCAGCGCCGTAGGCCCAGAGATCAGCGTGACCTCGGCACCCGCGTCG
>Ga0209598_10000965_pt1 | contig 23351 bp, 22 predicted proteins | sample M_140807_EF_Meta_FD_187317 | JGI IMG/M metagenome (GOLD analysis project Ga0209598, IMG submission 187317) | Freshwater microbial communities from Lake Montjoie, Canada to study carbon cycling - M_140807_EF_MetaG (SPAdes) (version 2) | ecosystem: Environmental > Aquatic > Freshwater > Lake...
GCCCAGGAGGCCCACGAGGCGATCCGCCCGACCAGCCTGGCCCGTAACCCTGGGTCGCTCAGGCTCGATGGCGACCTTGGCCGGCTCTACGAGTTGATCTGGAAGCGCATGCTGGCCTCCCAGATGGAATCCGCCAGAATCGAGCGGACCACCGTGGACCTGTCGACGGCCGATGGCCGAACCGGACTGAGGGCCACAGGGCAGGTCATCCTGTTTGATGGCTACCTGAAGGTCTACGAGGAAGGCCGGGATGATCCCGAGGACGAGGATGGCGGACGCCTGCCGCCGCTCCGGGAGGCCGCCAGCGCCGAGGTCCGGGTCGCGCGCGCCGACCAGCACTTCACCGAGCCGCCGCCCCGCTATTCCGAGGCGAGCCTGGTACGGAAGATGGAAGAGCTCAGCATCGGCCGCCCCTCGACCTATGCCTCGATCCTCTCGGTCCTTAGGGATCGCAGCTATGTCCGTATGGAGAAGAACCGCTTCATCCCAGAGGACAAGGGCCGCCTGGTCACCGTCTTCCTCGAGTCTTTCTTCAACCGCTATGTCGAGTACGACTTCACGGCGGCGCTTGAGGAAAAGCTGGACCAGGTGTCCGCAGGGGACCTGGACTGGAAGGCCCTGTTGCGGGAGTTCTGGGGGGATTTCCACGGGGCCACCCAAGAGGTCCTGCAAAGGTCCACCCGCGACGTCATCGAGGCCCTCAACACCACCCTGGGACCCTTTCTGTTCCCCTCCCCCGGTGGCCGCGCCTGCCCCAAGTGCGGAACGGGTGAGCTGTCCCTGAAGCCAAGCCGCTTCGAGCCCTTCATCGGCTGCTCGAACTATCCCGAATGCCGGTACACGCGGAAGTTCGGCCCCCCCTCCGAGGAGGGCGACACCCCAGCGGGAGACCGCGAACTGGGGACCGATCCCGAGACCGGCCAGACGGTCTTCCTGAAGTCCGGGCGGTTTGGTCCCTTCGTCCAGTTGGGCGAGGAGGAAAAGCCGAAGCGCGCCTCCCTACCGAAGGGCTGGTCGCCTGAGACCATGGACCTGGAAAAGGGCCTGCGGCTCCTTCGCCTGCCCCGGGAGGTGGGGAATCATCCCGAGGACGGCGGCGTCATCCTGGCCGGCATCGGCCGCTACGGTCCCTTCGTGCAGCATGCCGGGGTCTACGCCAACCTGCAGGGGGTGGACGAGGTCTTCGAGGTCGGGGTCAACCGGGCGGTGACCCTCCTGGCGGAAAAGAAGGCAGGCGGACGGGGTGGTCGCGGGGTCGCGGAGGCCCTGCGGGAGCTGGGACCCCACCCCGTGGACGGCGCTCCGGTGAGGATCCTCGCCGGTCGGTACGGTCCCTATGTCAAGCACGGCGACGTCAACGCCAACATCCCCGGGGGCGAGGACCCCGAGACCCTGACCCTCGAGGCCGCGACGGCGCTTCTTGCCGCCCGCGCAGCCAAGGCACCCACCAAGGGCGGAAAGGCCAAGTCATCCCGGGCGACAGCTTCCGCCAAGCCAAAGGCCGCGCCCAGGGCGAAGCCGGCAGCAAAGCCAAAAACCCCTGCGAAGGCCGTCAGGAAGTCATCGCCGAAAGCCTGAGAACCAGTTTAGGCTGGAGCCATGGCCAGACCCCGCCCGCCCAAACGTCCGAACGGCCCCGCCCGGATCGGCCCCCGCCCACCCCAGGGCCTGCCGGACCGTGCGACCCTTCTGGCCTTCATCCGGGAGTCCGGGGAAGCCGACCGTTCGGACATTGCTCGGGCCTTCGGGCTGAAGGGCGCAGACCGGATCGCGCTCAGGGACATGCTGAGGGACCTCCAGGACAGCGGCGATCTCGGGCGCCGAGGCCGCCGGAGCCTTGCCCTGCCCGGCGAACTGCCGCCGGTCGGCGTGGTCGAGGTCATCGAGCGGGACGCCGACGGCGAACTGATGGTCCGCCTGATGAAGGGGGATGACACCGCTGCAGTCCGGCTGGCGCCAGACCCGAACGAGGCCACAGCCGGGGCGCCAGGCCTTGGCGATCGCCTGCTCGTCCGTTTCGAGCGCACCGAGGCCGGCGAGACCGAAGCGCGGATGATCAAGCGGCTGGGCGCCGCCGTCCACCGGGTGCTGGGCGTGGTCCGGAAGTCCGCGCGGCAGGTCCGGGTGGATCCGGTGGACCGGCGATCTAAGGACCAGGTCCTCATCGAGGGGATCCTTCCGGACAACCTGCGCGACGGCGACCTCGTCCTGGCCCGGCTGGTCCCGGGCGGCCGCCAGTTCGGCCTGCACCGGGGCGAAATTTTGGAGCGTGTGGGCCGGGAGGACGACCCCCGCGCCGCCTCCCTCATCGCCATCCATGCCCACGGCATTCCAACCGGCTTCCCGGAGGCGGCGGAGATCGAGGCCGAGGCCGCCCGGGAGCCCGTCCTGGTGGGCCGGGAGGACCTGCGCGCCCTGCCTCTGATCACCATCGATCCCCCGGACGCCCGGGACCACGACGATGCCGTCTTCGCAGAACCGGACGCGGATCCGGCCAACCCGGGTGGATGGATCGTCTGGGTGGCGATCGCCGATGTCGCCGCCTACGTCCGGCCCGGCTCGGCCCTGGACCGCACGGCGCGGGAAAAGGGCAACAGCGTCTATTTCCCCGACCGGGTCGAGCCCATGTTGCCCGAGCGCCTATCGGCGGGACTGTGCAGTCTTCGGGCCGGCGAGAACCGGGCCTGCATTGCCGTCCGGATGGTCTTCAACGCCTCAGGGCGGAAGACCGGGCACCGATTCGTGCGGGGACTGATGCGATCCGCCGCCAAGCTGTCCTACGAACAGGCCCAGGCCGCCATTGAGGGGAGCCCCGACGATGTGACCGGCCCCCTGCTGGAGCCCGTCCTGAAGCCCCTCTATGCCGCCTACGACCGGCTGTTGGCAGCGCGGCGGGCCCGCTCTCCCCTGGCCATCGAGAGCCCTGAGCGCCGGATCGTGATGGACCCCGAGGGCCGGATCACTGCGATCCGCCGCCGCGCGGTCCTGCCAGCGCACCAGCTCATCGAAGAGATGATGATCCAGGCGAACGTCAGTGCGGCCCAGACCCTCGAGGCCCGCCGGACGCCCCTGATCTATCGTGTTCATGACACGCCCAGCCAGGAGAAGGTCCACGCCCTGGCGGACTTCCTGGCCACCCTCGGCCTGCCCTGGTCCAAGGGCGAGGCCCCCCGCACCGACCGCCTCAATCGTCTCCTGGAAGAGACCCGGGAAAGCGCCAACGCGGCGATCATCAACGAGGTGGTGCTGCGCAGCCAGATGCAGGCCATCTACGACACGGACAATATCGGTCACTTCGGGCTGAACCTGGACCGTTACGCCCACTTCACCTCGCCGATCCGGCGCTATGCTGACCTGATCGTCCACCGGGGCCTGATCCGCGCCCTGGGCCTGGGCGAAGACGGACTGACAGACCGCGACATCGCCCAGCTCAAGGGCACGGCCGAAATGATCACCGCCGCCGAGCGCCGGGCCATGGCGGCCGAGCGCGACGCCATCGACAGGTATGTGGCGGCCTTCCTCGCAGACCGGGTCGGCGCGACCTTCACCGGCCGGATCAGTGGGGTCACCCGGTTCGGCCTCTTCATCCGGCTGGATGAAACCGGCGCCGACGGCCTCATCCCGATTTCTCGCCTGGGCGGGGAATTCTTCATCCACGACGAGACTGCCCACGCCCTGGTCGGGGAGCGCTCTGGTGCCCACTGGCCCCTGGGGCTTCCGGTGGAAGTCCGCCTGGTCGAGGCGACCCCGGTGACCGGTGGCCTCCTCTTCGACATGCTCAGCGATCCGGTAGCGGGGGCTCCGCCACCTCCCAGGCCCCGGGGCGCGGGCCCATCGCGCGGTCCGCGCAAGCCCGGCGCCGCAGACGCCCGACGGCGGGGCGGTCCTCCTCCCGGAGTCAGAAAAGGCAAGCGAAGGTGACAGCGAACTGGCTTCCCTGGGCCCTGGGCAGCGCAGGCTTCGCCGCCCTGACCGCCATCCTGGCCAAGATCGGAGTGTCGGGGGTGAACCCTGACTTCGCCACCCTGATCCGCTCGGTGATCATTGTCGGGGTCTGCGCCCTGTTCGTGACCCTGACCGGCCAGTGGCAGGCACCGGGAACGGTGGGGCGCAAGACCCTGGTCTTCCTGACACTTTCGGGCCTTGCCACCGGGGCGTCCTGGCTCTGCTACTTCCGGGCCCTACAACTGGGTGAGGCGGCACGCGTCGCCCCTGTCGACAAGCTTTCCGTGGTCCTGGTGGCGGTCCTCGGCGTGACCCTCCTGGGAGAGAAACTCTCCACGACAGGGTGGGCGGGAGTGGCCCTGGTCGGCCTGGGTGCCATCCTTGTGGCGGTGGGCTGATCTGGGCGGGCGGGAAGTCGCCCTTGCCCCAGCCATCGCAGGGCCTAAACTCACCCCATGACAGACGCCCTTCAGCCGAACCGAGCCCTTGAACGCACGCCAATGCGCCCAGAGGGCGCGCGTGCCGTGCGACCGCGGAACGCCGCGACCCTCTTCATCATCCGCCGGGACGGGGCCAGGCCCCGGGTCCTGATGGGCAAGCGCCATGGGGGGCACAACTTCATGCCGAACCTCTGGGTCTTCCCAGGGGGGCGCATCGACAGGGCGGATTTCCGCGCGCCGGCCGCGACCGACCTGCGGCCCGAGGTGGCTGGAAAGTTCGAGGCCTACATGCCCCTGTCCAAGGGCCGTGCCCTAGGCAAGGCGGCGATCCGCGAGACCTGGGAAGAAGCTGGCCTGCTGCTCGGGCGTCCGGCGGCACCACGCCCCGTAGCGGGTCCCTGGAGGGATTTCCTGGCCCAGGGCGTGCAGCCGGACCTTGAGGCCCTGTCCATCATCTACCGGGCGGTCACCCCGCCGACGATCGGCAAACGCTTCGACACCTGGTTTCTCATGGCCGATGCCGAGCGCCTGGTCAGCCTGGAGCGCCAACCGGACTGCGGCGAGCTGGAGGAAATCGCCTGGTTCGAACTCGAGGAAGCGCTGGAACTGCCCCTCCCGGCCGTAACCCGTGCCGTGATTCAGGAAACCCGAGAGCGCCTGGACAACCCGAACCGGCCCATTCCCTACGTGCGCTTTCGGATGGGCCCGGCCCGGCCCCGGGAACTCTGAGCGGCGAAAGACCCGCCAGCAATTGACTTTGCTGGCGGGATTCGTATTTTCCGCCGCTCTTTAGGAACCCAGCCGGCGCATCCGGCCCCGCGAGGACCGACCATGGCGAAGCCCGCCTCGATCAAGATCAAGCTGAACTCGACCGCCGACACCGGGTTCTACTACGTGACCAAGAAGAACGCCCGGACCATGACCGAGAAGCTGGTCCTGAAGAAGTACGACCCCGTCGCACGCAAGCACGTGGAATTCCGCGAAGGCAAGATCAAGTAGGGCCTGGGCCTGACTGGATTTCATGCGCCCGGCGAAAGCCGGGCGTTTTCGTTTCGGCCCTGCGCTTCAGGCGCGGGGCGTTCTCACGACAACCTGGTTCCGGCCTGCCGCCTTGGCTTCGTAGAGGGCCTCGTCGGCCCGGCGCAGGAGCGACTCCGGACGGTCCTCGGTCCCCTCGCTCGCCGAAACCCCGAGCGACACGGTCACCGGCATCTCTCGATCCCCCACAAAGAAGGCCTCGCCGGCCATGGCGCGGCGGATCCGCTCGGCAATGCGGACCGCATCGCTCAGGCGTGTCGCCGGCATGACCACCGCGAATTCCTCACCGCCATAGCGACACGGAAGGTCAACCGCACGGACGCTCGAGGCCAAGCGAACGGCAACCTCCCGAAGGACCTCGTCACCCTGGCTGTGGCCAAGGGTGTCATTGACCCGCTTGAAGTGGTCGATGTCGAGCATGACGACAGACGTCGGGGGGCCGCCGGCGGCGCTGCGCTCGAGAAGCAAGTCGAGCTGGCCCATCATGTACCGGCGATTGTTGAGGCCAGTCAGCTGGTCAGTGACCGCCAATTCCATGGACTGGGCGACGGTGTCCCGCAGATGATCCGCATAGCGCTTGCGCCGGATCAGGGTTCGGGCCCGGACGCGCAACTCCAGGGGATCGACGGGCCAGGAGATGAGGTCATTGACGCCGAGGTCCAGGGCCTTCAGCAGCCGCGGCCGATCCTCGAAATCGGCGACAGCCAGGATGGGTACCTGCCGGCTATGGGCTCCGGCGCGCAGGCCAGCCACCAGTCTCAGTCCGTCAAAAGCCCCGCTTGAGACATTGATCACGGCCAGATCAATCGGACCCCGCGCCGATATGAGCGCCTGTTCCGGGTCGGTCTCGACGACAGGCCTGTGTTCCGAAGCGAGGTCCTCGGCCAAGGCGGCGGCGACCGCGGGATCGCCATCAGCGACCAGGACCCGCCCGCCGCCGGCGCCGAGTCGGTTGGCCGGCATGGGGGCCATGCCCATGCGCCGGCCGGTTTCCTCCCGCTCCTGGAGTTCGTCGACCATGACCTTAAGGCGAGTCAGGCTGCGCAGGCGCGCGAACAACATGACATCGTCGATGGGCTTAGACAGGAACTCGTCAGCGCCGGCCTCCAGGCCTGCAATTCGGAGATCTTGGCTGTCGTGGGCGGTGATCAGAACAACAGGGATGTGGCGAAGCTCGGGATCCGCCTTGAGCGCGCGACAGACATCCAAACCGTCCATGCCCGGCATGACGACGTCCAGCAGTATGATGTCTGGATGATTGGTTGCAGCGAGGGCCAGAGCCTCTGGACCATTAGCGGCCGTGGCGACCTGATAGTACTCGGACGTCAGCTTGGCCTCTAGGACGCGCCGTCCGCCCTCGGAGTCGTCAACCAAGAGAATCCGCGCCGTCATGGTCTAGTCCAAAAGCCTGCGAATTGTGTCGAGAAAGCCCGTAACCGAGATCGGCTTGGATATGTAGGCCTCGCAGCCGCCCTGCCGAATTCGCTCCTCATCGCCCTTCATGGCGAATGCGGTGACCGCTACCACGGGAATACCCGCCAGATCCTCATCTTCCTTGAGCCACTTGGTAACTTCAAGCCCCGAGATCTCGGGCAGCTGGATATCCATAAGGATCAAGTCGGGACGGTGCTCCCGGGCAATCGAAAGCGCCTCCAAACCCTCGCGGGTCTGAAGGGTCTCGTACCCCTGAGAGTCAAGCAAATCATGAAAAAGCTTCATGTTCAGCTCGTTATCCTCGACGATGAGGACCTTCTTGGCCATCAATCCACCGATTTCAACCCGGCCCCCGGAGGGCTCCGGAAGATCTTTGTACGTCATCCTTCTCACGCATATCCTTAAGCGCGCGTTAGCCGAGCACCAGTTCATGACCTTCACTTCGCCAGACCACCCGCCGCCCGAACTCTCCACCCTCGGCCTGGCTGGAAACAGGCCCCTCTTGATCGTCGACGTGGACGAAGTCCTGGGCCTCTTCATGGAGGGCTTCGCCCGTTACCTCGGCGGCCAGGGCCTGGAGATGCGTTTCGATCGCTTCGCCCTCTTCCAGAACATCTATCTACCGGGCGAAGACACGCACATCGACCTCGAGACCGGCCAGGCGCATTTCCAGGCTTTCTTCCGGGACGCCGTAGCCGACATGCCCGTCGCGGACGGCGGCCCGGAGGCCTTGGCCCGGCTTTCGCATCGGGCGGATATCGTGATCCTGACCAATGCACCCGGCCAGGCCCTGGAGGGACGGGCCCGCTGGCTGAAGCGTCACGGTATGGACTATCCCCTGCTGATCAACAGCGGCCTCAAGGGCCCAGTGGCGGCGGCCCTGGCGGCTCAGGCTGTCGGTCCGGCCGTCTTCATTGACGACATGATCCCCAACCTGGACTCCGTGGCCGAGCACGCGCCGGCAGTGGCCCGTTTCCAGACCGTCGCCGACCCCCGCCTGCGCTCCATGGCGCCGAGCCGGCCGGATCTCCATCCCCGGATTGATGGCTGGGACGGACTGGAGGCCGCGATCACTGGCGTCCTGGACGCTGCCGTCCGGTGATCGCCTTCGGAATTGACCTCGGCGGCACCAAGATCGAAGCGGCAGCCCTGTACCCCGACGGGACCTTCGCAGCCCGGGTACGACGGCAAACGCCCACGGACTACCCCTCGACGCTCGAGGCCATCGCCGGCGTCCTGGAGGAAGCCGAGCAACAGGCGGGTGCCCGGGCAGCAAGGCTCGGGGTGGGCGGCCCAGGCTCCGTCAACCCCCACACGGGACGCATGCGCAACGCCAACTCGACCTGGCTGAACGGCCGCACCCTTCCCGAAGACCTCACCCGCCGCCTCGGACGCCCCGTCCGATACGCCAATGACGCTGACTGTCTTGCCGTCTCGGAAGCGCGGGACGGGGCGGCGGCCGGGCGGGACCCCGTCTTCGCGGTCGTACTTGGGACCGGGGTCGGCGGTGGACTCGTCATGGATGGCCGACTGGTGTCCGGCGCCAACGGGATTGCGGGGGAATGGGGGCATTGCCCCCTGCCCGCCCCGACTCCTTTGGAAACGCCTGGCCCAGATTGCTGGTGCGGCCGGCAGGGCTGCCTGGAGACCTGGCTCTCAGGGCCCGCCCTGGCCAGGCACGACGGACGCGGCCTGACCGCCGAGGCCATCGCTGCCCGGGCATCAAAGGCCGACCCCCACGCCCGGGACAGCCTCTCCCGCCATGCCGAGCGCCTCGCCCGGGGCCTGGCCTCGGTGGTGAACCTGCTCGATCCCGGTGCCATTGTCCTGGGCGGAGGCCTTGGGGGAATGCCTGGGCTGGCGGAAGGACTTGCCGATCGCATCCGGCCTCATGTCTTCAGCGATGACTGGCGGTGCGAGATCCTGCGGCCCCGCTTCGGCGACTCCTCGGGGGTGCGCGGCGCGGCCTGGCTCTGGGACCAGTGAAGGCGCTCTGCCGCGACTGCCTGTCCCCGGGTCCGTCCGTGGCGCGCTGCGCGGTCTGTGGTTCCCCCAGGATGCTTCGGCATGCTGAACTTGGAGACCTGTCGATCGCACATATCGACTGCGACGCCTTCTACGCCTCGGTGGAAAAGCGCGACCGACCGGAACTCCGCGACCGGCCGGTGATCGTGGGCGGCGGGCGAAGGGGGGTCGTGACGACCTGCTGTTACATCGCCCGGACCTTTGGCGTCCGTTCGGCCATGCCCATGTTCAAGGCCCTCGCCGCCTGCCCCCGGGCTGTGGTCTTGCCACCCGATTTCCCAAAATACCGGGCGGAAAGCCGCCGGCTGATGGGCATGATGCGCGACCTGACCCCTCTTGTTCAGCCCCTGTCGCTGGATGAGGCCTGGCTTGACCTGTCCGGCACCGAACGGCTCCACAACGCTCAGCCCGCCCTGACCCTGGCGCGGCTCCAGTCTCAGATCGAGGCGGAGACCGGACTGACCGTCTCAGTAGGCCTGGCCCCCAACAAGTTCCTCGCCAAGATCGCCTCGGACCTCGACAAGCCACGAGGATTTTCGGTGATTGGCAGCGCCGAGGCAGAAACCTTCCTGGCAGAGAGGTCGGTCCGTCTCCTGCCCGGCGTGGGTCCGGTGATGGCGCGGGACCTTGAACGGGCGGGCTTCGAGCGAATCGGTCAGATCGCCCGGGCCGAGCCGAAGGCGCTGGCGACCCGCTTTGGCGATTTCGGCCTGCGCCTTCACGCCATGGCCCACGGCCGCGATTCCCGGGGCGTCGACCCGGGCCTGGTGCGCAAGTCCATCAGCGCGGAGACCACATTCGAGGCCGACCTGCGCGATCCGGTGGATCTCGATGGCCAGCTGGTGCACCTGGCCGAGAGGGTGGCCAGGCAGGTCAGGGCTGCAGATCAAGCCGGAAGGGTCGCTACCCTTAAGCTAAAGGACCCCGAATTCCGCATACTGACCCGGCGCCGGACCTTGGTGTCTCCGACCCAGACAGCACGAACCCTGATAGCCGCCACCCGGGATCTCCTGGCCTCGGAACTGGCGTCTGGGCCCCCAGGGAGGGCTTTTCGGCTGATGGGCGTGGGCCTTTCCGACCTTTCCACCCCCAAGGATTCACTCAGCGACCTCTTTGCGGAGGACGACGCACGATCCCTGGCTGCGGAACGGGCCGCGGACTCGATCCGGGCGCGATTCGGGCCGGCGATTCTGAACCCGGCCCGAGGTCTGGAACGCAAGCCACGACCCTAGAAGGAGAGTCCGGCGCAGGTCCATCGGCAGAGGGAAGTGTGGAAAACTGAGGCGCCAGGTCCGCGAGCTGCACGGCGGTGGCGCTATGCCCCTTTCATTCCTGAGGCGTTCGCATATCTAATCGAACTCTGAGGGGTGCCGTCGGGCGGCGCCCGAGGAGTGGATCTGGATGGCCGAACGCAAGCAGGTGGATCAAGGGACGGGCGATCGCTCTGCGGTCATCACCCAGACCAAGACCCGTACCCAGCGGCCGTCAATGTACCGGGTGCTGATCCTGAACGACGACTACACGCCTATGGAGTTCGTGGTCTACGTTCTGGAGCAGTATTTCCACAAGTCGCGGGAGGAGGCCACGCAGATCATGCTGCACGTCCACCAGACGGGCGTCGGGATCTGTGGGGTCTACACCTACGAAGTTGCAGAAACCAAGGTGGCGCAGGTGATCGACACCGCGCGCCGCCATCAGCACCCCCTCCAGTGCACAATGGAAAAGGACTAGCGACCGTGCCGTCATTCTCGCGCCAGCTCGAAGAGTCCCTGCATAGGGCCGTGGCCCTGGCCAACCAGCGCAGCCACGAATATGCCACGCTTGAGCACTTGCTCTTGTCGCTCACAGAGGACGAGGACGCCATCGGGGTCATGAAGGCCTGCGACGTCGACCTTGGCGTGCTCAAGACGACACTGACCAATTATGTCGACAACGAGCTCAAATCGCTGATGGTCGATGACGGCGAGGACGCCAAGCCTACGCCGAGTTTTCAGCGGGTGATTCAAAGGGCCGTCATCCACGTCCAGTCCTCTGGGCGCGAGGACGTGACCGGCGCCAACGTGCTGGTCGCCATCTTCTCGGAGCGGGAAAGCCACGCCGCCTATTTCCTGCAGGAGCAGGACATGACCCGGTATGATGCGGTGAACTACATCGCACACGGCATCGCCAAGAAGGCAGGGGCTAACGAGGCCAAGCCGGTCAAGGGTTCGGAAGACGAGGAGAAGGCCGCCGTCAAAACGGGCGGAGAAGCCCTCGACGCCTACTGCGTCAACCTCAACGAGAAGGCCAAGCAGGGTAAGGTCGACCCCCTGATCGGACGCTCTGCAGAGGTCGAGCGCTGCATCCAGATCCTGTGCCGCCGGACCAAGAACAATCCGCTCCTGGTGGGGGATCCCGGCGTCGGCAAGACCGCCATCGCCGAGGGCCTGGCCCGCAAGATCATCAACAAGCAGGTGCCGGAGGTCCTGGCCGGCTCGACCATCTTCTCCCTCGACATGGGCTCCCTCCTCGCAGGAACCCGCTACCGCGGCGACTTCGAGGAGCGGGTCAAGCAGGTGGTCAAGGAACTGGAGAACCACCCCGACGCCATCCTGTTCATCGACGAGATCCATACGGTGATTGGTGCGGGTGCCACCTCAGGCGGCGCCATGGACGCCTCGAACCTGCTCAAGCCGGCCCTGGCCTCGGGCTCCCTGCGCTGCATGGGCTCGACCACATACAAGGAGTTCCGTCAGCACTTCGAGAAGGACCGCGCCCTCGTCCGCCGGTTCCAGAAGATCGACATCAACGAGCCGACGATCGAGGACACCATCAAGATCCTCAAGGGGCTGAAGACCTACTACGAGGAGTTCCACAAGCTCCGCTACACCAACGACGCCATCAAGGCCGCTGTGGAGCTGTCGGCGCGCTATATCACGGACCGTAAGCTTCCTGACAAGGCCATCGATATCATCGACGAGGCCGGTGCCGGGCAGATGTTGCTGCCCGAGAGCCGTCGCAAGAAGGTGATCGGCATAAAGGACGTCGAGGCTGTAGTGGCCAAGATCGCCCGGATCCCGCCCAAGTCCGTGTCCAAGTCCGACACAGAGTCCCTGCTCCAGCTGGAGGCCGACCTGAAGCGGGCGGTGTACGGCCAGGAAGACGCCATCGAGCAGTTGTCTGCCGCCATGAAGATGGCCCGGGCGGGCCTGCGCGACCCCAGCAAGCCGATCGGGTGCTACCTGTTCTCGGGCCCAACCGGCACGGGCAAGACAGAGACGGCACGCCAGCTGTCCTCGACCCTCGGGATCGAGCTCCTGCGGTTCGACATGAGCGAGTACATGGAGCGCCACACGGTCAGCCGGCTGATCGGGGCACCGCCCGGATACGTCGGCTTCGACCAGGGCGGCCTGCTGACCGACGCTGTCGACCAGCATCCGCACTGCGTGGTCCTCCTGGACGAAATCGAGAAGGCCCACCCGGACGTCTTCAACATCCTGCTCCAGGTCATGGACCATGGCGTGCTGACGGACGCCAACGGCAAGAAGGTCGACTTCCGGAACGTGGTCCTGATCATGACCACCAACGCTGGCGCCTCGGACGCCCAGCGCAACGCCATCGGGTTTGGCCGCGGCAAGCAGGAGGACGAGGTCGATGAGGCCCTGAAGCGGCTCTTCACCCCAGAGTTCCGCAACCGCCTCGACGCCGTCGTCCAGTTCCGCCCGCTCACGCACGAGGTCATCCGCCAGGTCGTGATCAAGTTCGTCATGCAGCTGGAGGGCCAGCTGGCCGACCGGAACGTAACGATCGAGACCACGGACGAGGCAGCCGACTGGTTGGCCAAGAACGGCTTCGACGAGCTCTATGGGGCACGGCCCCTGGCCCGCGTTATCCAGGAGCACATCAAGAAGCCCCTGGCCGACGAGATCCTGTTCGGGCGGCTTGTCCGCGGCGGACACGTCAAGGTGGTCCTGCGCGACGGTAAGCTTGCATTCGACATCGAGGGCGAGAAGCGTGAGCCTGGTGCACCGGTCATTGAAACGCCCCGTAAGGGACGCTCACCGGCGCCGGAACTGGCGGACTGACCCGCCAGCGAGCTTAGGTCAGCTGATCTTCGCAGCGATCAAGCGGGCGAGTTCGGCGAGCTCGTCCGGGTTCGCCATGCCGCCGGCCGCATGACGACCCAGGGGCGCGGCCTCCCACCTGGGGATGATGTGGAAGTGCAGGTGGTAGACGGTCTGCCCTGCTGGGGCGCCATTGAACTGGGTGACGACCAGGCCATCCGGTGAGAGGGCCGCGCGCACCGCCCGGGCCACGCGCTGCACCGCCAGGATCAGGGGTGCCAGCCGGGCGGGATCTTCGTCCAGCAGGTTGCGGGCCTCGGAATGCTTGGGGATGACCAAGGTGTGGCCCCGGCTCTGGGGGAAGACGTCCATGAAGGCGAAGGCGTGGTCGTCCTCGAACACCCGGGCGCAGGGCGCATCGCCCCGCAGGATCTTCGCGAAGATGTTGCCTGGATCATAGGCACCCTCGAGGCTCATGGCCGTCTCCCCTGTCTGACGGCCGCTGGATAGCACGGGCGCGGTCAGGCGTCTCCAGACTGGCGGAAGGGGGAAAAGGCCTCGGAGAGCCATTCCATCTCTTCCTCCACGGCCTGCATTTCCCGCCGAAGATAGTCCTCGACGGGGCCACGCAGGGCGGGGTCGGCGATGAAGTGGGCCGAATGAACTGGTGCTGGTAGGTAGCCCCGGGCGATCTTGTGTTGCCCCTGGGCACCGGCCTCGACCCGGGCCAGGCCCCGGCCGATCGCCCACTCGATGGCCTGGTAGTAGCAGAGCTCAAAATGCAGGAAGGGTACGTCCTCCACGCAGCCCCAGTTACGGCCGAAGAGGCAGTCGCCGCCGATGAGGTTCAGGGCGCCAGCGATCCACCGGCCACCTCGCCGGGCCATGATCAGAAGCACCCGGTCGGCCATGCGTTCGCTTAGGAGGGAGAAGAAGAGACGGTTGAGATAGGGCCGGCCCCACTTCCGCGATCCCGTGTCCACGTAGAAGCGGTAGAAGGCGTCCCAGTGCGCCTCGGTCAGGTCCCCACCCGTCAGGCAGAGAATCTCCAGCCCCTCTACCGCGTCGCGCCGCTCTCTCCGGATGGTCTTGCGGCGGCCCGACGACAGGTCGGCGAGGAAGTCATCGAAGGTCGCATAGCCGCGGTTCAGCCAATGGTACTGCTGGCCCTCGCGCAGAGCCAAGCCCGCCTCGCCCATCCAGGTCCACTCGTCACGGTCTGGAAAGTTCACGTGCAGGCCTGAGGCGCCGAACCGCTCGCAGACCGTCAGGGCACCGCCCAGGAGCGCCTTCCGGCCAAGGTCGGGGTCCACACCTGGGCGAACCAGCAGGCGCGGTCCCGTGGCGGGGGTGAAGGGGGCCGCGGACAGGAGCTTGGGATAGTAGCGGCCCCCTGCCCGCTCATAGGCGTCAGCCCAGGCCTGATCGAAGATGTATTCCCCCTGGCTGTGGCTCTTGAGGTAGAGGGGCATGACGGCTGCAACCCCCCCGGCCTCGTCCTCTACGGCCAAGTGCTGTGGTCCCCAACCCTGGGATTCGACAGCGCAACCGGCTTCCTCAACGCAATCGAGAAAATCGAAGCAGATGAAGGGATTATACGGTTGATCCTCACGGACGGCACAGGCGTCCCAGTCCGCCCTGCCGATCTCGGCAATGCGGCGGCTGATGCGCACCGCAGGCTTCAGTGTCACGCCCGGAAACCCTCAAAGATGATGTTGTCGCAATGGGGCCGGGCCGCTTCTGCCTGTTCGGGGGTGCGCGCTGTCCAGCCGACGATGGGCATTCCCGCCTTTCGATACGCCGCCACCTCGGCCAGGGCGACGGTATCCAGGCTCATGGCCAGGAAGTGCGGCCGGGCGATGGAAACGTGCTCCAGCCGCGCGAAGGCCTTGCGCTGCTCGGGCGAGATGTGGGTGGACTCGTCGTTCCAGCGATAGCTGTCCAGGCCTCGCAGCACCCCCGGGAACCGGTCCGCGAACCAGGCGTGGCTGTAGGGGTTGAAGCCGATCACGCAGGTGGGACCGGCGTGGTCGATGAGAATCTCGTGGACCCTCTGCTCCAACGGTCCGACCTCACCGAAGGGGGTCTTGAGCTCCACGTGCACCATGGCCCGATGACCGATGACCGCCATGGCCTCCAGCAGGGTCGGTATGGTCTCATCCGTGCCCTTGAGGGACATCTGCCCCAGGTCCGCTGCGGTATGGTCGCGAACCCTGCCTTCGCGCCCTGTCATCCGCCCGAGGGTGGCGTCATGGAAGACGACCGCCTCGCCATCCGCCGTGAGGTGGACGTCAAGCTCCACGCCATAGCCCGCCTGGCAGGCGGCGTGAAAGGCGGCGAGGGAATTCTCCGGCGCGCCCTCCGGGCTCCAGAGGCCGCGATGGGCGATGGCAGGCTGGAACAGGAGGTCCCAGGCCTCTCCGAACTGCGCCTTCATCTGACCTCCACCACTGCGTCGACCTCGACTGCGAAGTTCAGCGGCAGGCGATAGACGCCCACCGCCGACCGGGCGTGACGCCCAGCGTCCCCGAAGGCCAGGACCATCAGATCCGAAGCGCCATTCACGACCTTGGGGATGTCGAAGAAGTCCGGCCCGGCCTGGACGAAGCCTCCCAGCTTGACCACCCGGACCACCCGGTCGAGGTCGCCGTCGCAGGCGGCCTTCATCTGGGCGAGCAGGTTGATCCCGCAGAGCCTGGCGGCACCCTGGGCGGCCTCCAGGTCGACGTCTGCGCCAACCACGCCCTTCACCCCGCCCGAGGCGTCGAGGGAGACCTGGCCCGAGATGTGGACCAGGGAACCGCTCCGGACGAAGGGCACATAGTTTGCGACGGGCGCGACGGGGACCGGAAGGGTGACGCCGGCGGCGGCGAGGCGGGATTCAACTTCGGACATGTTTCGAGACTATCCCCTGGGAAGGTCGCCGGACAGGGCCAACCTGATCAAATTCAGCTCTGCGGCGGCGTGTTCCCGCCCTTCAGGACCTTCCTGGCCTCATCGGACCGGGAGGCGTCGTCCGGGCAGACATCCCCAAGTCGCCGGGCCGCCGTTGTGGCGGTCCCAGCCAGGGGAATCCCCGCGATCTTCGTCGACAGGGAGAGCTTCAGCCGGAAGGTTTCCGGCGTGTAACCCCCGCTCGCCGTGACGGCCGCGACCTGGCCCTCCTTGGTGGTGCAGCTGCCCTTCAGGAGGATCTTGCCCTCCCCGACATTCCGGGAGGGGTAGGTGCAGGCGTAGTGCCGGTTGGATGGCGAGGTCATGAATTTGTTGATCTCGGACGCCACCAGACAGCGTCGCTCGACCTTTTTCTGGGTGATCACCACGCTGAAGACGTTGGTCAGTTCCCAGTAGCCCGGACGTGGGCGGCCCACGATGTCCGCCGATGCCGGGGCAGCCGCCAGGACAAGGGCCAGGAGGGTGGCGGCGAGCGCCATGCGCTGAAGTTTCATCGCCTCTGTCCTCCTCTGCGCCCTGGGATGCAGGCCCGGTGGCTGGCCTTGCCGGGTCACGGGCTGTAAACCACGCGCAGACATGGGGTGTCGATTGCCTGATTCCGACCCGACCGCGCCAGACGGCTCACCCTCCGCCGGGGGCCTCGAATTGACCGTCGTCGTCCCGACGTTCAACGAGAGGGCCAATGTGCGCAAGCTCATCGGACTCGTTGAGGCGGCCCTGGGCGAAATCCACTGGCAGATCATCTTCGTCGATGACAACTCCCCCGACGGAACGGCGGCTGAGGTCAAGGCCGTCGCCGCGGTGGACCCCCGGGTCCAGTGCCTGCACCGGGTCGGACGTCGTGGCCTCGCCGGCGCAGTGATCGAAGGGGTTATGGCCAGCGCCGCGCCCTTCGTCGCGGTCCTGGACGGCGACCTCCAGCACGATGAAAGCCTCCTGCCGGACATGCTCCGGGCGCTGCGCGACGGCGGCGCAGACCTGGCGGTTGGCAGTCGATACTGCGGGGAAGCCGGAGCCGACGCGTCGGCGCTTGGCGCTCGCCGGGAGGCCGGCAGTCGCCTGGCCAACTGGCTTGGCAGCAAGGTGCTCAAGGCCGACCTGACCGACCCGATGAGCGGCTTCTTCATGGTCAGGCGCGCGGCAGTTGAGGCTGTCGCCCCCCGACTTTCGACCTCCGGCTTCAAGGTCCTGTTCGACATCGTGGCCTCGCAGGAGACGCCGCTGAAGATTGTCGAGCTGCCCTACACCTTCCGGGCCCGGGAGGCCGGGGACTCCAAGCTCGATAACGGTGTGGTGGTCCAGTACCTGGGGCTCCTGGTCGCCAAGCTCAGCCGGGACGTCATTTCACCCCGCTTCCTGATGTTCGCCATGGTCGGCGCCAGCGGGGTGGTTGTGCACCTGCTTATCCTCCGGAGCCTGTTGCCCCTGGGCTTTTCCTGGGCCCAGACCCTGGCCGCCCTTGGCGCCATGACCTCCAACTACCTGATCAACAACGCCGTCACCTATCGGGACCGCCGGCGGAAGGGCCTGAAGCTCATCGCCGGCTATATCAAGTTCTGTGTGCTCTGCAGCGTGCCCCTGGCGGCCAACGTCGCCGTCGCCACGGTCGTCTTCGAGCGCGGACCCGCCTGGTGGGTGGCGGGCCTGGCCGGCGCCGTCGTCGCCGCCGCCTGGAACTATGTGACCACCTCGCGGGCGGTCTGGTGAGGCTGGAGGCCAGCCGGGGCCTTTGGCTGCTGGTCCTTGGGCTCACCGTCTTGCGGCTGTGGGCCGCGGCGACAATCCCCCTGACCGAGGACGAGGCCTACTACCGCCTCTGGTCCCAGCACCTTCACCTTGGCTATTACGACCACCCACCGATGATCGCCTGGTGGATCCGGCTGGGGACGACCCTGGCCGGGGACACGCCCCTGGGCGTGCGTCTCCTGCCCGTCCTGGGTGCCGCGATCACCACACTGCTAACGGCGGACCTCGCCCGGCGGCTTGGCGCCAGCGCCCGAACCGCCCTGGTCGCAGCCCTGGCCTACAACGCCATGCTGACCATCGGTGCCGGCGGCCTCCTCGCCACACCGGACGCCCCCGCTATCCTGTTCTGGGCCGCCACACTTTCGGTGCTGGGCCGGATCGGGGCAGGAGGAAGCCCGCGCCTGTGGCTGCTGGCCGGATTGATGGCGGGCCTGGCCTGTATCTCCAAGTACTCGGCCCTCTTCCTGGCGCCGGGCATCTTCCTGTGGCTGGTCAGCTCCCCAGAGGGACGCAGGCGCCTGCTGACGCCCTGGCCCTGGACAGCCGTGGCCGTAGCCGGCGCAGTCTTCGCCACCAACCTGGCCTGGAATGCAACGAACCACTGGCTGACCTTCGAGAAGCAGTTCGGGCGGGTGGAGCCCTCTCAGTTCCGGCCGGGATACCTTAGCGAACTCCTCTCGACACAGTTCCTGCTACTCAACCCCTTTATCGCGGTCCTGGCCGGTGCCGGGATCTGGGCGGCTATCCGGCGTCGCGGGCAGCCGGGCGGGATGGACCTTTCCCTGCCCCTGCTGGCCGCCCTGCCCTTCGGCCTCTACCTGGCCCTCCACGCCCTGCACGACCGCGTGCAGGCCCACTGGCCAGCCACGATCTTCGCCGCCTTCGCCCTGGCGGCCGCCGCCGCGGTCAAGGCCCGACCGGGGGGATGGCGGCCCCGCACCCTGGCCGCGGGGCTTGTCTTCGGTGCCGTCGCCATGGTGGGAGCCCTGGCCTGGGTGGGGCTACAGGGACCGCCCCTCAATTCACGGACCGACCCTCTGCTGCCCATCCGCGGCTGGCCGGAGTTCGCCGGTCAGGTGGAGGCTGCCCGGGTCAAGGCCGGCGCAGAGTGGGTCGGCGTCGCCCATTACGGCGCCCTGTCCCAATTGGCGGCCACCGGACGGATCCAGGCGCCCCTGGTTCACCTGATCGAGCGAGAGCGCTGGCCGGACGCCGCCCCGGCGCCCGTCGAGCGCCCGGGCCTGGTCCTGGACAAGAGCCGTCGTCTGTCCCTGGCAGACCTGCAGGCCTGCTTCCGGATGGTGACCCCCGCCGGCGAACTCGTGCGGGGGCTCCCGACCAGCCGGGTCGATCGATATCCCCTCTTCCGGGTCGAGGGGCCGGTTCCCGACCTGCTCGCCCGGGGCTGCCCGGACGAACTGGGCAAGAACCGGCGCCGCTAGGTCCAGTTTCAATCGACATTCAGGGTTCATGCCCTACTCCCATCACCTGGCTGCGCCTGGAACTCCTCCTGAGAGGAAGCATTTGAGAGTGGGTAAATCCTCCACCCCTTCGGGGGAGGTGGCCCGGGACCGAGGCCCTGGGACGGAGGGGGCAGCTGAGGTGCCGTTGACCCCCTCAGTCGGCTTCGCCGACAGCTCCCCCTGAGGTGGAGCCATTAGACGGCTCTAAATCCTCCACCTCTTTGGGGGAGGTGGCCCGGGGCAGCGCCCCGGGACGGAGGGGGACAACTGAGGTGTCGTTGACTCCCTCACCGAGCTTGGCCCGGAGCGCCCTACCGGCCGGTGAAGTCGGCGGGACGCTTTTCGAGGAAGGAGACCATGCCCTCGCGGAAGTCGCGGGTGCGGATCAGCTGCAGGAACTGCAGGTAGACGTGGTGCACGTGGTCATTGAAGGTCTCGTTCAAGCCCATGCGCATCAGGCGCTTGGCTGACTGGACCGCCAGGGGCGCGTTGCCGGCGATCTCCAGGGCCATGGCCCGGGCGGCGGTGTAGATCTCCTCGTCCGGGACCACGGCGTTGGTCAGGCCCAGCTCGAGGGACTCCTCGGCCGAGAGGGTTCTGCCGGTGAAGATCAGTTCGGCGGCGCGGGCCCAGCCCAACAGGCGCGGCAGGATCCAGGTTCCACCGGACTCCGGGACAATGCCCCGCCTCACGAAGGCCGCGGCCATCTTGGCGCTACGAGCCATGATGCGGATGTCGCAGCCCATGGCGGTGTCCATGCCATAGCCTGCCGCGGAGCCGTTCAGGGCGCAGATGGTCGGCTTGTCCATGGCGAACAGCACTGTGGGCGGGGTGTTCCGCAGGTCGAGATTGACCGAGACGTTCTGGCTGGAGGGGTCCGAGCCTATGCCCGTCCCGGTGGTGGCGCCCACCAGGTCGAGCCCGGCACAGAAGGCCTTGCCGGTCCCGGTCAGCACGACCACCCGGACTTCGGGGTCCTCATTGGCCTGGACCAGCAGGGCGGTCAGCTGGTGGAGCATGGGCCCCGAAATGGTGTTCAGCCGCTCGGGCCGGTTCAGGGTGAGGGTCGCAATGCCCTCGGAGACCTCGTAGAGGACCTCGTCGGTCCGGTCCTGGGTGTCGCTCATCGGTTTCCTCCGTCGTCTTGTTATCTGTCACCTAAGGGCGCCGGCAGGGCGCGGGCAACCGCCTCAGCGGCGCCCTACCGAAACATAGGTCGGCTGGTCGATGGCGATCTGGTCCTCGATCCCGGCCTTGAGGGCGGCGAGCAGCCCCGGGGTGGCCACATCCATCTCGCCCCGGCGCAGGCGTTCGCAGAGCTCGGCATTCAGGGTCCCAAGGTCCGCCTCCATCCCCAGAAGGGCGGACAGGCGCGACCTGGCGGCGACCTCGGCGGCGGGGCCCTGGCTCAGCTCGCGCTTCACGGCGTTGAGAGCGTTGACCGCCACCCGGGACAGGAAGGCGTCCCGGGGATTGAGCTGGGGGCGGATCGACTCCACCCAGCCCGCCACCGCTTCGATGAGTTCGTCCGCCCGGGGATGCTCGATCACAGGCCCGCCTCCAGAAGGTTCACAAGGTCGATCTCGGTCTCGGAGACCCGACGTCCGATCATCGGTCGCTCCACCGAGTTGGTCGCGCCCGTCGCATAGCTGGAATACATCATCAGGCACATGATCCCCCACTTGAGGGAGCCCAGGGCCTGCCAGAAGAGGACCCGGGACAGGGGGACTTCCGCACCGCCCGCCTCCATGTAGCCCTCCAACAGGTCCTGGTAGTCGCCGAAGCCGCCCACCGGCCGGTCGGCCCGGCCGAAACGCCAGGAATTGACACACAGCCAGCCCAGGTCCTCGGCGGGGTCGCCTACGTGGGCGAGCTCCCAGTCGAGGACAGCTGCCACCCCCCGATCGGGGTCGAACATCAGGTTCCCGTTCCGGAAGTCTCCGTGCAGCACGACATTCGGCATGGGCGGGGACAGGTTCCGCCGCAGGTGCTGCAGGGCCAGTTCCAGGATCGGCCGCTCGGCACCGGAGGTCCGGTAGATGGCCTCATAGCGGTCCAGCTCGCCCTGGGCGTCCGCGGTCGTCAGATTTGCTGCGCCGGTAGGAACGGTGTGGATCCGGGCGAGGATCTGGCCGCACTGGCGGGCCAGGTGCGGCCGCACGACGTCGAATCGCGGATCGGAGACGATCTTGCGCCCGAGGGTCTCACCCGCCACGAAGCCGGTGATGTGTCCCTCGCCCAGTCCATCCTCCGGCTCGCACAGGCGCACCAGGGGGGCGACCGGGGCGCCGGCATGCCCTGCAGCCTCGATGAGCGCCGCCTCCGCCGCCATGGACGCCGACCGGGAGGTCTCCGGGTCCAAGGGTACCGCCCTTCGGCGAAGGATCAGCGGACGCGGCTCACCTGCGCCCAAAAGGTTGAAGGCCCAGGTCTCCATGCTGGCCCCGCCGGTCAGGCGTTGGGCCTTCTCGACGCCGGTTCCACCGAGTTTCGGCGCCAGGCCGGCAAGGGCTGCGGGAATATCGACTTCCATGACGTAGGGGCGCCTCGGGAGAGTTGGGGGCTTGACGATCTGCCCGTCGGAGGATGGGCTTGTAAATCGTCAACATCAATGGACGCGGCGCAAGACCGGCTGACCGAAGGGAAACGTCATGGACTTCAATCTGCCCCCCGAACTCGTTGCTTACCTTGGGGAACTCGACGAGTTCATCGAGCACAAGATCAAACCGCTCGAGCGCAAGGACGACAATATCCGGTTCTTTGACCACCGCCGGGAGTGGGCCCGGACCGACTGGGACCAGGGCGGCCTGCCCCGCCATGAGTGGGAGGATCTTCTGGGACAGGCCCGGAAGCTGGCCGACGAGGCCGGGCACCTGCGCTTCGCCTGGCCCACGGAGATGGGTGGCAAGGGTGGCACGAACCTGGCCATGGCCGTGATCCGCGAGCACCTGGCCGCCAAGGGCCTGGGCCTGCACAACGACCTCCAGAACGAGCACTCGATCGTCGGGAACAACCCCTTCATCCTGATGTTCAAGGAGTTCGCCACCAACGCCCAGTACGAGACCTACGCCGACCTTCTCCTGAAGGGGAAGATGCGCACCACCTTCGGCCTGACCGAGCCCCTGCACGGCTCGGACGCCACCCACATGGAAACCCGCGGCGTCCCCCACGAAAAGGATGGCAAGGCCGGCTGGCTGATCAATGGCGAGAAAATGTGGTCCACTGGCATGCATGTGGCCACCCACTGCATGGTCTTCGCCCGCACCAGTGGCAATGACGGCGACGCCACCGGCATCACCTGCTTCATCGTGCCGGCCGATAACCCCGGGGTGAAGGTCGAGGAGTACCTCTGGACCTTCAACATGCCCACCGACCACCCCCGGGTCAGCTTCACCGACGTCTGGATCCCGGAGGACAGCTACTGGGGCGTGATCGACCGGGGCCTGGGCCTGGGCCAGAGCTTCGTGCACCAGAACCGGATCCGGCAGGCGGCTTCGTCCCTCGGCGCGGCGGTCTACTGCATCGAGGAGAGCGTCAAATACGCCCTGATGCGCAGGCCCTTCGGCAAGCCCCTGTCGGACAACCAGGCCATCCAGTGGCCCCTGGTCGAGCTGGCCACCCAGGCGGAAATGCTGCGCCTCCTGATCCGTAAGACCGCCTGGCAGATGGACCAGATGGAGCACAAGGCCGTCGAGCGCGAGCTCTCGGACAAGGTCTCCATGTGCAACTATTGGGGCAACCGCCTGGTCTGCGAAGCCGCTGACCGGGCCATGCAGGTGCACGGCGGCATAGGCTATTCGCGCCACAAGCCCTTCGAGCACATCTACCGGCACCACCGCCGCTACCGGATCACCGAGGGCTCGGAGGAGATCCAGATGCGCAAGGTGGCAGCCTTCCTGTTCGGCTACATGGGCCCGCGCCGGAAGGAGTTCGCCAACCTGACCTGGGACGATGTCGACTACCGCAACCAGAAGTAGGCCGGGCGCAAGGGCATGAGGGGGAATGCGGCGAGACCGTAGACCCCCTCCGTCGCGCTGCGCGCGCCACCTCCCCCTTGGGGGAGGAATTAACCCTCTAATTGCTCCCCATCAGGGGGAGCTGTCGGCAAAGCCGACTGAGGGGGTCAACGGTGACCCAGGTCAGGTCCCGTAAAGCCTGTCGAACACTGGCGGCAGGCTGTCGGGCAGGCCGAGCAGCGGCCCCGAGGACAGCAGCAGGACCACCTCGTCCCCCGAGAGGGCGGACAGGGCCGCCTGCGCCTC
>Ga0209598_10000966_pt1 | contig 23326 bp, 16 predicted proteins | sample M_140807_EF_Meta_FD_187317 | JGI IMG/M metagenome (GOLD analysis project Ga0209598, IMG submission 187317) | Freshwater microbial communities from Lake Montjoie, Canada to study carbon cycling - M_140807_EF_MetaG (SPAdes) (version 2) | ecosystem: Environmental > Aquatic > Freshwater > Lake...
CCGAGGATATTTGCAAAAGCGGCGTGGATTGCCTCGAGGTCCCATTCGTCGGGACGTGGTGACTGCGTATGCTGTTCAATGAGGCGGGTCGCAAGGTCGCGAGCCATGAGCAGGATAAGTTCCTTCGGATTCCTTGTGCCGAGGACCTGCCGGCGCTGGGAGTAAATCACCTTGCGTTGCGTATTCATCACGTCGTCGTATTCGACGGTGTGCTTCCGGATGTCGAAGTTGAACCCTTCGACCTTCTGCTGCGCCTGTTCGATGCTTCGACTCACCATGCTGTGTTCGATCGGTGCGTCATCATCGAGGCCGAGACGTTCCATCAACCCGATGATTCGGTCTGACCCGAAGCGGCGCATCAGGTCATCCTCAAGGCTGAGGTAGAACCGTGATGACCCGGGATCACCCTGCCGACCGGCACGGCCCCGAAGCTGGTTATCGATCCGTCGCGACTCGTGGCGTTCCGTCCCGATGATGTGCAACCCGCCGAGGTCTCGGATGACCTCCGGAGTGCCTTCGAGGTCGTCTGCGGTTCCGAGGATGATGTCCGTCCCGCGTCCTGCCATGTTCGTGGCGATGGTGACCGCCCGGTGACGTCCCGCCAGTGCAATGATCGAAGCTTCGGTTTCGTGGTACTTGGCATTGAGGACCTGGTGGACAATGCCTCGCTCACGGAGGCGTCGGGACAAGTCTTCCGATTTCTCAACCGAGGTAGTCCCCACAAGGACCGGCCGTCCGATCTCATGCATCTCCTCGATCTCCTCGAGGATTGCCGAGTACTTGCCGGTCGCGCTGCGGAAGATGAGGTCCGGCGAATCCTGGCGGACCATCGGCCGGTTTGTCGGGATCGGGATGACCTCGAGGTTGTAGATCTTGCGGAACTCCTCCGCCTCGGTCGTTGCCGTACCGGTCATCCCGGAGAGTTTCCGGTAGAGGCGGAAATAGTTCTGGAAGGTGATTGTCGCCAGGGTCAGGTTTTCGCGCCGGATGGCAACACCTTCCTTGGCCTCGATCGCCTGGTGCAGACCTTCGGAGTACCGTCGACCAGGCATGAGGCGCCCGGTGAACTCATCAACGATGACAATCTCGGATTGAGGGTGGTGTTGTCCGGACGTCAGGACCTGCCCCTGATGCAGCAGGACGTAGTCGCGATCACGTCGGAAGATGACCCCCGCGCGAAGGGCTTGTTCCAGATAGTGGACGAGGGTGTAGTTCTCTTCGGCGTACAGGTTGGAGACACCGGCAAGGCGCTCGACCCGGTCAATGCCTTCCTCGGTGATCATGACCGACCGTGCCTTGAGGTCGATGGTGAAGTCGCGTTCCTCGCGGAGTTGGGTCACGATGCTTGCGAATTTTGCGTACGTGTCCGGCGGTTCATCAGCGGGTCCGGAAATGATGAGAGGCGTCCGCGCTTCATCAATAAGAATGTTATCAACTTCATCGACAATCGCATAGTGCAAGTCGCGCTGCACCATCTGCCCAAGGTCGTAGACCATGTTGTCGCGGAGGTAGTCGAAGCCGAACTCGTGATTGGTCCCATAGGTAATGTCGGCGTGGTAGGCGTCCCGGCGTGACACGGGTTCCCAATGCATCAACCGGTCATCACCGCGCGGGGTAGGGTCGGTGTAATGCGGGCTGTAGATGCCGGCGAACTCGTGGCAGATGACCCCTGTGGTCATGCCGAGCCGGTAATAGACGGGCCCCATCCATCCGCCACCGACCCGCGAAAGGTAGTCATTGGGGGTGATGAGGTGACATCCGTTGCCGACGAGTGCATTGAGATAGAGGGGTAGCGAGGCCACGAAGGTCTTGCCCTCGCCGGTCCGCATCTCGGCTATCTGCCCGCGTTGCAGGACAATCCCCCCGATGAGCTGCACGTCGTAGTGACGCATGCCTATGACGCGCCGGGCCGCTTCGCGGACCGCAGCAAAGGCCTCGGGCAGCAGGTCGTCCAACGTCTCGACAGCCGCTGATGGCGCAGGCGGGGTCCCAGCACCCTGGGCGTCGCTATCGCCGCCGTGACGTACGCCAGTAACCCCGAGGCGCTTGCGGAACTCGGCGGTCTTTTCCCTCAGCTGATCATCGGTCAGGGCCGTGAAGCTTGGCTCGAGGGCATTGATGCGTGCGACGAGCGGTTGGATGCGGCGAACGTTGGTGTCGTTCCCGATACCCATGAGTCTCTTGATGAACGCAACCATGGACGGCCTCTTGTATCCGGTGGTTCTGCGCCATCCGCGATCAAGGCACCCGCGCGCGGGCGGGAAACGGTGCGAATGGTGCGGAACTTCGCAAATCATCAGGTCCGACGGACCGGCGAATGCGTCTGTTGGTGACTGCAAAGTGTACCGCCCGACACCTGCGAGGTACTGACGCGCGGGTTGCCGTGCCGTGACGGTCAGATGACTGTCGGGCGTTCGGGCAAGTCTGGCAACGTCCCGTCATCCGCACGTTCCCAGGCTTCCTGGGTCAGGGCCCAGAGTGACCCTGCCACGACACCATGTCCCCCTAGGATGACCGGCACATGCGCTTCAATGGCGGCGCGTGTGAAGTCCCTGGCAACCTCGTTTGCGATGGTGTCAACATCGCCGAGGTCGGACGCAAAACGGTCGGCGGGCGTGAGGTTCAATCCCAGATGTTGGAAAAGCACTCGCGAGTCGAAGAAGACGGCATCGGCAAGGTCACCGATGATCCTGAAAAACTGGCGGGGCCCAACTTGTTGGTAGAGGTGGCCAATCAATGACCGGACCTCACCGGCGGTGTCTCTCCCGAAGGCCACCATGCCTCGCTCCTCGACGAAGAGGCGCTTGGCTCCGGGAATGTCAGTCATTGCCTTTCCCCAGATTGAGGTATTCACCCGGCCAACCAGCGACAGGTGAGCCTTCTGGTTGATCAGGAACGGCATGGTCGCTCCGAAGCGTTCCCGGGGCAGGTTCGCCCCACTGAGGAACTCTTTCACGTGCTTCCGTTGACCGCGGTGCAGGGCGAGGATGGTCAGGTCGGCAGGAGTATCGAGATCAAAGATCGTGCCGATCGCCGGGTCGATGATCTGGGGTGTCAGGCCAGCCTGCCTGGCCAACAGGGAGGGGACCGCATTGTCGTGCGCTTCCGGCAGGGCAATCCTGTGCAGAGCGGAACCCGGAACGATCCCGAACCAGTCGGCAGACCAAAGGTTGTTCGCGATCACGGTCGATGATCCGCCGAGAAGCCGGACGCAGACCTCCCGGAATGTGCCCGCCTCGATCAATGGGGCGGCGGCGCCACTGAAGTACAGGGGGAAGCGTACTTCCGGCCGATCAACGATTGCCCGCAGTCTGCCACCGAAGTGAAAGGGTTCGCCCGGAGGATCTGTGATAACCGTCACGCGTGGGTCGTGGTTGAACGCTTCTTGCAGGAGCGGTGCGTCTGTCGCCAGGAAGACATGGCCAACAAGTGGTTCCTCGAGGCCAAGTTCGATCAGGTCCCTGGCAGCGGCGTGTTGTGCGCCGGCAACGAGACGTTCGGTTGGAGACCCTCCGCCTTGGCCGGCGAACACGATGAGCGTTACTTGGTCGTCCACGTGCGGTGAGACTGTCCTTCCGGCACCGAAGATTGTAGATGCCGGGGTCCTGGGGCGGGAGGGTCCGACCGCACGCCGATCAGGAATACGGTGACGTGTATCGCTGTTCCAAGTCGCTGAACCGTGTCAGGCGTGGCGAGAAGAAGAGTTCGATGTCACCAGTGGGGCCATTCCGGTGCTTGGCGACGATCACTTCGGCGACGTTCTTCGGTGCCGTCTCCTTGTCGTACATCTCGGCCCGGTAAATGAACATCACCACGTCCGCATCCTGTTCGATCGAGCCGCTATCCCGGAGGTCCGAGAGTTGGGGCTTGTTCCCTGGACGGCTCTCAACCGCTCTCGAGAGCTGTGACAGGGCGAGGACCGGAACGTTGAGTTCGCGAGCAAGTCCCTTCAAGGCCCGGCTGATCTCAGAGACTTCCTGCACGCGGTTGTCGGATGCACGCCCTTGCATGAGTTGCAGGTAGTCGACCACGATGAAGCCAATGTCGTGCTCGGCCTGCATCCTGCGCGCCTTGGTACGTAGTTCCATGACCGAAATGCCTGGCGTGTCGTCGATGTAGATCGGCATGTCGGCAAGGACGCTCATTGCCTCGGCGACCTTCGCCCACTCACCTTCCTCGATGTTGCCGGTGCGCAGGCGATGGGAGTCCAGTCCCGTGTGGGCGCACAACAGTCGCAGCACCAACTGGTCGCGCGACATCTCCAAGGAGAAGATGCCCGTACCGACCTTGTTGCGTTGGGCGGCGTTGCTCGCGATGTTCAATGCAAGTGAGGTCTTGCCGACCCCGGGGCGCGCCGCAAGGATGATCAGGTCCGACTTCTGCAACCCACCGGTCAGCGCGTCCAAGCGGGTAAATCCCGTGGGCACGCCGATTGGCTGCCCTCGACGCTGGTGGATTTCGTCAAGTTGGGTGAAATAGTCCTGCATGAAGTCGGACATGGCGATGTAATCGCGTGCGCCGCGCCGCTGCGTCAGGTTGAACAGGACTTGTTCGGCCTTGTCTACCGCAAGTTCGGCGTCATGCTGGGTGTCGTAGGCGAGTTGGGCAATCTGTCCGCCTGCTGAGATCAGGCGGCGCAGGACCGCATTCCGCTCAACGATGTGCCCGTAGTATTCGACGTTGACCGCCGTCGGCACCATGTTGATCAGGCTGGTGATGTATCCGGGACCGCCGACATTCCCGAGTTCGCCCCGCCGTTCGAGTTCGTCGCAGACAAGGACGAAGTCCGCTGGTTCCTTGCGTTCGTACAGGTTCCGAGCCACCTGATAAATCTGGCGGTGGGCAACCCGGTAGAAGTCATCGGGTTGGAGGAAACCAGCAACGCGCACAATTGCATCGCGGTCGATCAGGATGCTGCCGAGAACTGATTGCTCGGCTTCGGAGTTCTGCGGCGGCAAGCGTTCATCGGCCATTACTGGCGGAACGCACCCAGGTCACCCGGGTTTCGGCACACGACACAAACCACTGGGGGCGGCAGAACCGTCACCGGAATCCCCGCCCGCGTGTGCGTGTCCCGCTCATGCTTCGGTGGCGACGACCTCAACCTTGAGGGATGCCTGGACCTGGCCGACCAGCTTTATGGATGCGGTGTGGTCACCGACAGTTCGGACCGTTCCGTCAAGCTCGACACTGCGTCGATCAATCTCGATCGCATGTTGTGCCTTCAGGGCGGCGACGACGTCAGCGGTGGTGACGGTTCCAAAGAGCTTTCCACCTTCACCTGCACGTGCGTCAACCGTGACCGACAACGTGCCGATGCGCTCGGCGAGGGTCATCGCCTCGGCATGCCGGCGATCATCTTCCTTCTTGCGCTGGACTTTCAGGGAGTCAATGCGCTTGAGTTGCGAGGGGGTTGCCTCGACGACCATCGCCTGACGGAGCAGGAAGTTGCGGGCATACCCAGCCGAGACTTCCTTCACATCCCCGACGCGTCCGAGGTTATCGACATCTTTGAGCAAAATGACCTTCATAATTAGTCACCAGTGTACCAATCCCCAGACGGGCTTTCGGACATCATGTACAGCCTTGGGCAAATCCGCTAGTTCAGCGCGCCGAGCGGGTTTATGTAGCTCCCGTTGCGCAGGATCTCAAAGTGCAGATGGGGGCCGGTTGAGTTGCCGGTGCTTCCCATGCGGGCGATGACCTGTCCCTTCGACACATTCTGTCCGACTTGGACAAGGAATGCCGAGAGGTGGTTGTAGGTGGTGGTGATCCCGTTGCCGTGGTTGACGATAATCCGGTTGCCGTACCCCTGACGGTCCCATCCCGCGTAGACGATCCGGCCGGCGTCCGAGGCTCCGATAGGGGTGCCGAACGGGGCTGCGATGTCAATGCCAGGGTGCCAGCCGGAATAGTAGGTCGTGATCGATCCGCGTGTCGGCCACTGAAGACGCCCGGTAGCGATTTGCGGTGGTGATGGAGCCGGCGCCGGCCTGGCAGGTTGGGGTGCAGGCGCTGCTGGTCTGGCTGGTGCGGGTGCCGCCGGACGCGCGGGCGCAGCAGCTGCGCGCGGAGGGTCCGGGCGGACGGTGATTGGAAGTTCGCCTCCCGGGATGATGATCCACTTGTCGATGACAAGCAGTTCGCCTGGCTTCAGTCCGTTGAAGTCCACGATCGATGCTGGTTCTGCGCGATACCGCTGGGCAATCGTGTCGAGTGTGTCGTTCGCCTTCACCTGATGCGCAACGCCGGGCACAGGTGGGATGCGCAATTCCTGACCAGGTCGGACTACATCCTCCTCGTCAAGTCCATTCGACCACAGGACGCTGTACATCCCGACGTTGAACCGCGCGCCGATGTCCCAGGCGGTGTCGTTGGCTTGAACGATGTACGTCAGGATTTCGGCGGGACGCGCGATTGCCGCGGTGGAGGCGTTCAGGGTGGTGGAGAGGGTTGGACGCAGCAGGCTGTCACGGGCTTCGATCAGCGACACACGCGGCCCGAGAAGGAGGCGCGTCTGCATCGGCAGGTTCGCCGGATCGGTTCCGATCAGTCCCTCGAGACTATCCGTTGGACGGCGGAAGCCACCCGCGCTGATAACCCCCAGGATCACCAGTGCAACAAACCCGTGGACGATCAGTCTTCCGGACGGCAATCCTCCAAGGAAGTCCCCAATTGTTCCGTGGGGTTCGGCTGCCCGGGTGGGGCGAGCCCCAGACCTTGCATCCTGCACGTCGGACCCTGGCCGGATTGGCTCCGTCCGAGGACGCCAGAAGGCTAGACCTGCCAACATGCTTCGGCGCCGCGCCGATTGCCTCGGCGATGACCATAGGGCCTCGCGGGCATCGCGCTCACCGGTTGGGAAGCCCATCGGGGGTCGATTGTCAGGGTTGTACGGTGGGGTTCCTGCCAAGGTAGATATCCGGACTAAAGCCACTCACGGTCACACCGAAATGACAGCAGAGGTAGAGCGGCAGTACCTGCTCACAGCAACTTGGCCTACCGTAGCACCGCGAACACCAAAGCGGCGAATGAAGTGCGTCGCAAGGCCACATTTGTTCAGCCCCACGGGGATGCATTCGATGCGCTCCCGAACGCGCAGGCTTGGGTCGCTCAGGGCGCGGCGACGCGAGGGGTGAAATAGACGAGCGCCCCGAGGGCGGCGAGTGAGCCAAGGGCTGAACACAGCAACCCAACGTCACTCAGGATGTCGACGCTGCCCGTTCGAACTCCAAGAACGATTGGCGCGATCGTTCCCGAGGAAGCCCCGGCGCAGATGCCGACAATGATTTCCCCGAACATGTCGTAGCCGCGTTCCTTGCCCAGAATGTAATGGGCAATCACTCCCAATACGGTCCCGATCACAATCCACGAGTAGACAAGCATGACGCGGGAACCTCCTAGGGCACGTTGGCAAATGGGCGACGGGTTGCGGGACCCACTTTCGTGTGCCCCGCAACCCAATTGCGGTCCGGCAAGGGACTAGTCCTTCGGACGGCTGTCCTTGAACTGGTCGTAGATGGCCTTCGCGGTCTCGTCCATGATCTTCCCGACACGCGGTACCCAGTCCGCCGCCTTCTCCTTGTTGTTGGTGAGGGCGTCCAGCTCCTGGCTGTACGTGCTGTCCAGCTTGGGATGCTGCAGGAACAGATGGTCCGGCGACTCCTGTGAGCGCTTCGGGTCAATTGCCCCGGTAAGGACCTTGTTGAGGTCCTCGAGGGACTGCCCGGATGCCTTGGCGAGAGCCTTGGTGAAGGCATCAAGCGACTTGCGCGGGGTCGGCGGGGTGAAGGTCATCTCGGCGTACTTGGTCGTTGCCTCTTCACTGGAAAGGAGACGCATGACCTGCCAGGCTGAGTCCTTGTTCTTTGCCCAGCGTCCCATGATCCAGAAGTCGTTGAAGTTGATGTTCTTGTTCGACTTGGCGGAGGGAAGCGCCGCGAACCCGAACTTGAAGTCCTTGATCGCCGACGACGTCCAGTAGAGCCAGCCACCGTCCAGCGCCATTGCAATCTTTCCGGTCTGGAATGGGTTGCCGAGCTGTCCAAGGGACTTGGCCGTTGCCGGATCCGGCATGACCTTGTGCTTGTAGATCAGGTCTTGCAGGAATGTGTGCGCCTGGAGCACTGGCTCACTGTTGAAGTTCGTCTTCGGGGAGATGAAGTCGGTGTAGTGCTCCTTGGTCCAGGAATCGCCACCCCAGAGGTACGGAAGGCTGGTCATCTTGGCCCAGAGGTCAAGGCTCATGCCGAAGGTGCCGTTCGGTGTTCCCGGGTCCTTGGTCAGCTTGGTCGCGTACTCGAGCGCCTTGTCCATGGTCCAGGACGCGTCATTCCAGTCGACGGGCGGAGCCTTGAGGCCGGCCTTGTCGAGGAGATCCTTGTTGTAGAGCAGGACCGAACCAAAGGTCGAGAGCTGTGAGACGCCGTAGTACTTGTTGTTGATCTTGTAGCGGTCCATCAGACCCGGCTGGAAGTAGGCGTTGACATCCCACTTGTCCGCGGTGATGTAAGAGGTCAGGTCCTGGGGAAGCTTGCGCCACCAGTAGTCGTAGTAATTACCTCCGAAACCCCAGATCTCAAGCGTCTCGTTGGCGGCGGCCATCGAGTTGATCTTCGGGATGTACTGATCGGAAGGTACCACGATGCGCTCGACCTTGATCTTCGGAAGCTTTTCCTTGAGCATCGGCTCAAAGACCTTCTCCTGACCGCCATTCTCTTCCTTGCCGGACCGGACAAGCCAGTTGACCTGACCCGTGCCTCCACCCGATGTGCCACCGGCGGCTGGAGCGGCGGCGCCACCCCCCCCGACTTCGCTGCCGCAGGCTGCGAGGACGCCACCAGCAATGGCCGCTCCTGCGCCGAACAGTACATGACGCCTAGACGTCTGGGACATGTGCTTCCTCCTGCTTAGTGGTGAGTGCGGATCATTTAGGCTTCGCTGTTTGTAGCGTTGACTATTAACCCGCCCTTTTGCGTTTCCCGTTACGGGCTCCGGGTCTGGCCAGACCCGCGCAGTGCCGATACGGTCCTCCTTGCCGCGCTTCGCAGAGGCGTTTGCCTCGAATTCCTCAACACCGACCTGCGCCTAACCCTTCACTCCAGTCACCACGATGCCCTGGATGAAGTACCGCTGAAGCGTGAAGAAGAGCACTACCAATGGAATGATGTTGACCAGCGAAGCTGCCATCAGAAGGTGGAATGGCGTTCCGCCGTATACCGCCTGGAATGCCGAAAGCGAAAGGGCCGCGGTTCGCAGGCTGGGACTGTTGATGTAGATCAGCGGCCTGAAGAAGTCATTCCAGTTATAGGTGAATGACCCGATCAGGACGACCGCCAAGGCCGGGCGGATTTGCGGAAGGAGCACGTCCCAGAGAATCCGCATTGGGCCAGCGCCGTCAATCTGGGCCGACTGGTCCATCTCTATCGGGATTGTCGTGAAGAACTGGCGTAAGAGGAAGATGTTGTAGGCACTCCCGAACCATGCCGGCAGGATGAGTGGCCAGAATGTGTTGGACATGCCCAGACGCGAGAACCCGAGGTATTCCGGGACCAGGCGCACGATCTGGGGAACCATCAAGGTCGACAGGACCAATCCGAACAGGAGGTTCTTGCCCGGAGCACGGAACCGTGCGAATCCGTAGGCCACCAGGACCGCCGAGACGACGTCCCCGGCCATAGAGAGGACGGCGACGACCATCGTGTTCGTGTATGCCGTCTCCCACTTCATGAACTTCAAGGCTTCGCCGTAGTTCTCCCATTGCGGGGCGTACTGGATCCCCGGGAACCATTTCATCGGGAGCAGGAAGGATGCACCTTGGGTCTTGAGCGACGTCACGATCATGAAATAGACCGGGAAGAGCAAGAGAAACGACCCGAAGGTGACGAATGTGGTCAGCGATCCAATCCAGATCCCATCCCGCACATTCCGGCGCTGGAAAAAAGGCAATTGCTGTCCCAGTGACCGTGCCGTGGGCGCCACCGTCTTCTTCTCCGTTGGGGAAATCGCAACCGTCATGGCATTGCTCTCCGTGCGTGACCTGTCATCCGGCGGTTACCGCACAACGGCTTCATAGAAGACCCAGTGGCGTTGCAACCTGAACGCCATTGCAGTGAATGCGAGCATGATGACGAACAGGACCCATGCCAGTGCATCGGCATATCCCATGTTGGAGATATACGTGAATGCGTTCTGGTAGATCATGAACACCATGAAATAGGTCGCGTAGTTCGGCCCGCCTTGCGTAATCACGAACGCATTGGTGAACACTTGGAATGACGAGATGATCGCCAGGATGCCATTGAAGAAAATCACCGGGGAGATGCTTGGCAAGGTGATGTGCCAGATCTGGCGGAGCTTGCTGGCCCCGTCAAGTTCCGCCGATTCATACAACTGCGTCGGTACACCCTGGATTGAGGCAAGATAGATCAGCATCGGACCGCCGAACTGCCAGAGGCTCATGATCACGAAGGTCGGGACCGCCCATTGAGGATCGCTCAACCATTTGGGCAGCATGGACGAGGGCACGCCGAGGTCGTAGAGGAGGCCGTTCACCAGCCCGAACTGCGGTTGGAAGATCCAGTTCCACATCAGCGCCACCGGCACTCCGGTCACGATACTTGGCAGGTAGTAGATCGTCCGCCAGGCCGCCATTCCCGGCAGCTTCTCGTTCAGGATCAGCGCCAGAAAGGTGGCGAACCCGACGCTAAGCGGCACCGAAAGGACGGTGTAATAGGTGGTGACTTGCAGGGATTTCCAGAACAGGCGATCCCTGAACATCACGTCATAGTTCAGCAGGCCGACCCACGTCGGTGGCCAGTTGACCGGATCGTTGTGCGTCAGGCTGAGGTAGGCGGACGCGATGGTCGGACCACCAGAGAAAAGAATGAACCCTGCGATCCACGGCGAGATCAGCACATAGAACCAGAGCGCTTCCTTGCGCGCAAGGGCTCCTACGGCCGTGGTCTGCCTCGAACCTGCAACCGCGTCCGCCGCCATGTGCCCCCCAATCGCGAACTACCGGCAGGGCTCCAGTCGCTCACGCCACGGACCCCCCGGCCCTCGGACCATGAGCACGACAAGATGCCGGTTTCGACGACACTGGGTGATCGATCCAAGACCGTCACCAACTTGCAACTCGTATCGTAGCGTTCGTTAATCGGAACGTCAAACACTCGTGCAAGGTGCGGACCTCCGCCCAGTACGTCACCGATTTCACGCGAGTGGTGTCGACGCGATCCACGCCCGGCCAACCTCGGCCACACTCCACGCTTGCGCAATCGACCCGCGCGCCGTGTGCGGGGCGTCTCCATCGAATATTTCGCTGATCGTGCCCACTCCAGCGTCATCCCAGAGGTGTTCCCTCAGGGGCGAAAGCAGGGCGCGTGCCCCGGTCTCGTGGCTAAGCATCCAGGCATCCACCATCGGCCCGAGGAGCCACGCCCACGCTGTCCCCCGGTGGTAGGCACTGTCCCTGGTTTCGGCGGTACCTGAACACTCGCCCCGGTACCGCGGATCGGCAGGGGTGAGGGTGCGGACGCCCCGTGGGGTCCACAGGTGTGCCCGAACTGTTTCTGTCACCTGACGGCGCTGGGTGCGGGTCAGTGGGGTCGACGGTAGTGCCACCGCGATCAACTGGTTTGGTCGCAGGGATGCGTCATTGCCCTGTGGTCCATCGATGACGTCGAGCAAGTAGCCGGCGGTGCCGTCGACGCGATGCCAACCACCGGTGGTTGGGCCGCACCAGAAGCGGCTTTGGAAACTCTCCGACGCACGGGTTCTTGCGACCCGGTAACGATCCGCACCCTGCCGGTCGCCGCGCCCGTCGGCCCATTGCGACATCAGGGAAAGGGCGTGAATCCAGAGCGCATTCACCTCAACTGGCTTTCCGGCCCTTGGCGTCTGGTCGATGCCGTCGACCCGGGCATCCATCCAGGTAAGTTGCCCGTCGCTGCATCGGACAAGTCCGTCGGCCGGATCGACACCGATTCCATGTCGGGTGCCAGCCATGTGGCATTCAATGATCTCGGTCAGGACCGGCCACAGACTGTCGACCAGCGCCCCGCCCGCCATCGTGTCAATCCGGTCGATGGCATGGATGAACCAGAGCGTCGCATCCACGGTGTTGTAATCGCCTTCGCCCAGTAGGGCACCGCTGTCTGGAAACCGGTTCGGCAACATTCCGCGGTTCACGACCCGTGCCCAGGCGCCCAGGACTTCGCATGCCTCCGCGACCCGTCCGGTGAGTTGTGTCAAGCCCGGCAGCGCGATCATCGTGTCGCGCCCCCAATCGCCGAACCAGTGGTAGCCCGCAATCACGGTGCGACCGGTGCTGGCCCCACTCCCGTGGCGATCACTGACGTTCCGGACCACAATGAAGTCGTTTGCAGCCCGGCGGAGCTGCTCGAGGAACCGGGAGTCAGCGTCAGCTTGAACCTGCCCTTCGATTGCCCTTGGCGGTTCAATTGTGAGCGAAGCGGCCATATAAACCCGGCGGAGTGGTGGGGCGGTGCGTCGCGTGACAACCGTTCGACCGGCCCCAGGCGCCGCGCCAATCGCCGCGATAGTGGCCGTGACGGTCAATGTCTGGCCTTCCTGCATTGTCGTTGAAAGTGTGCCGAGGCAGTACAGGTCCTCCACATGATCGAATCCCCGAGCTCGTTCCTCCCGGTGCAGGAAATTCCACCACCATCCAGCTGACGAACTGTCCCAGTTCCAAGTGGCGCCCCGTGGTGGGGTCGCTACCAGATGCCAGGACGGCGCGTGTTGATGCGCGCGGACTTCAATCACCGCATGGTCTTGCGAGGAACGAGCATCTAAATACGGTGGTGTGGTGTGGCTTTTTCGCACTGGACTGATCTCGAAGTGCCAGTCGCCATTTCCACGCCATTCCGCGTGGAAGTCCCTCGAAGTGGCCAAGGGTCGAATTTGGAGGGTCGCAGATGGCACACCCAGCAATGTCCACGAGATGTGGGTCGCACTCGCGTGATGGCCAGATCCATCAGCGGTTGGGTTGGAGGTGTCGCACCAGATCTGTCGTTCGATTCGTCCACCCGAACCGATGTCCCATATCCAGGTGGGGCGTCCGTCAATCAGCTGGAATGACCGGAGATTGTCCAAGCCACGCGGGTGGATTGTGCCGTCCTCGAACTCGTGGCTGGACAGGCTCACTGGCGTTGCTCCTGTCACGCCCGAGACCAGTTCATCAAGGTGAGAGAGAAGCACATGCCTCCCAAGAGGTGGAGCGAGGGGTGCCACAAGCAGTCCGTGATACCTGCGTGTGTGTGGACCCGGAACCGACCCACTCGCGTAACCGCCTAGTCCGTCGGTGACAAGCCATTCGCGTGTCAGGCACAGGTCAAGTGGCACGCCATCCGACGGTACTGAAACATGCTCACGCGCAAACCCGCCCTCGTCGTCGGTGGAAACAGATGCGGGGCCAAGAGACGCCGAGACTGCAGGTGATTTCATTGAACGGCTTGCCATCCACGTTCCCTCCGCTAATGGCAGTCGGGGTTTCACCGCCACCCTGATCGTATCGCGGTTCCGTCAATTGCGCTGACGGTGGCAGTTCCATGGACTTCAGTGACTTGAGTATCCTGAGGCCAAGCGAGGCGTCCATGAATCACGTGGGGCTTTGTGAGGAACGAACATATAAATCCGGCGGGGCTGGGGAGCGCAGCGAGGGGTGTGGCAGCGAAGCGAACATATAAATCCGGCGGGGTGGGGTGGTAGTGTGGCAGCGAAGCGAGGGGCGGAATGCAGATTGGAACGTCCGGTCACACCGTAATCATTGGAGCTGGGGTGATCGGCGCGGCGATTGGCCAGTCGCTTGTCTCTCGCGGACAGTCCGTGACCGTTATCGAGCGGGGATTGATCGCCGCAAAGCCCGGTGCATCCGGTGCCTCGGCGGCGCTGTTGGAGCCTCTGGCCGGGGCACATCCCGAACTCCGGGACACGGCACAGCGAGCCCTTGCCCGCCTGCCCGGGTTATGCCGTGATCTGCTCGCTGATACCGGGATTGACCCGCAATGGTCACGTCCGGGGAGCATGGTGCTTGTTTCGCGAGAGCGCGATGCGACGTGGTTGCGCACGTTCCGGATGCCTATGTTCCATGAAATCTGCGAACCGGTCGAGTGGCTGACCGGGCATCAGGCGCGGGTCTTAGAGCCGGCTATCGGCAGCCATGTGGTGGGAGCACTGCGCATCCCCTCCACCCAAAGCGTGCATGCACCCGGCTACGTCCGCGCCCTCATCGCCGATGTCACCCGCCGTGGTGGCGTCGTCCTTGCAGAGACCGTTGTCACCGGTTTTCGACGCGATGGACTGACCGTGCGCGCTGTCGTCACCTCAGCCGGAGAGATCCTGTGTGACCGGGTCGTGATCGCCTGCGGCGCGTGGTCGGGACAGGTGGCCTCGCTCCTTGGCAATGACGTTCCGGCCGTGCCGATCTCTCCACAGCGGGGCCAGATCCTCGCGATCGCCCCGACTGGCGGTGCGCCCCGTGTCTCCCATGTCCTCCACGGTGCCGGAGGATATGCGGTGCCCAAGCCGAATGGGACCGTCCTTGTCGGGGCAACCCATGACAATGTCGGCTTTGACCCGTCACTCACGCCTGAGGGCTTCCGTTTCCTCGGGACCCTCGCGCATGACCTGGTCCCGGGCATCGCTGATGAACCAGTTCGTCATGTGTGGGCCGGGTTCCGTCCGATCTGGGAAGGCTCCGGTCCCCCGCCCGTCGGACCGCTGCAGGGCACTGACAATGTCATCATCGCTGCCGGGCACGGCGCAATTGGCCTGACGGTAAGTGCCGGGGTTGGCGAGGTCGTTGCAGACCTCGTTACCGGCAGGTAGCCGCCGGTACGTCCAGATCGACCGTCCCGTTGCGCCCGTCCGTTCCACCACCATACTGCCGGGCACGGCGCAATTGGCCTGACGGGTGCGACGAGAGCAGAGAGTGGGCGGGCAGGGATGCCCGCGGACCAGATGCGCCGCCGTCCCGTTGCGCCCGTCCGTTCCACCACCATGCGCAATCAATGGAATGACGCCGACCTAGCCCGTCTCCCGGATTTCGATGGCCTGCTGTATGCCTCGCGGTTGACCGGTGCAGATACCGATCTTGTCGTCTGGGGCGGGGGGAATACCTCCGTCAAGCGGACCGAGACGGATTTCCGTGGTCGGTCTGTTCGCGTGCTCCGCGTCAAGGGTTCAGGATCAGACCTGAAGTCGATGCAAGTCAGGGACTTCCCCGGGGTGCGGCTTGAAGACGTCATGCCCCTGCGTGATCGCCTGGCCATGGATGACGCCGAGATGGTTGCGTATCTCGGTCAGTCGCTCATGGAACCCGGTTCAGCCCGGCCCAGTATTGAGACGCTTCTTCACGCCTTTCTTCCCGCGACGTTCATCATTCACACGCACGCGGACGCCATCCTGGCCTTGACGAATACCCCGTACGGGGAACGATCGGTCCACGAGGCCCTTGGCCCCGGGTTTGTCTGGGTCCCGTACGTGCGACCCGGGTTTGGGCTGTCGCATCTTGTGGCCTCAGCCGTCGAGGCACATCCCGGAGCTGCAGGCGTGGTGCTCGAGAAGCACGGTCTGGTGACGTGGGGTGAGACGGCACGCGAGGCCTACGACGCCACAATATCGGCGTGCACAGCAGCCGAGGCCTTCGTCGACGCGAGACGAACGGCGCCCGTTGGCACCCTGCCTCGGCCCCGGCCCGTGGTCGGGAACAGCGCAGCGTCGCCGGCCGGCGGAAGCAGTGCGGGCAATCAATCCGAGCCAGTCGCACCCGCACCGGTCCTTGATGCGTCGGCACGGCGTCGCATCTTCTCAATCCTCGCGCCCTTGATCCGGCAATTGCACGCGCGCACCCGGGCTGATGGCTCGCTCTCGCCGGAGATGATGGGGATAGCCACAATTGCGGGCACCCGCACGATTCTGCACCTTGACGATGCCGACGACGTTCGGGCGTTCGCCTCCCATCCTGACGCGGCGCGACTGTCCCAGATCGGCCCCGCCACTCCTGACCACCTGATCACCACCAAGCGGTCGCCGTTGTACGTGCCCGTTCGCGGGGCGCCTGCTACCAATCCCGATGAAATCGCGACCGCACTCTCGGACGCCTTGCCCAGTGCATGGGAAGCATGGGCGCGCGGGTACGTGGACTACGTGGACACAGGTGCTTCATCGGACCCTGGCACCCCGCGTCCCGCCTCGGTTGATCCAAGACCCCGCGTGATCCTCTTGCCAGGCGTTGGCATGGTGACTCTGGGACGGGACGCACGCGCCACGCGCATCGTCGCGGACGTCTACCGGCATGCGATGCGGGTGGTGCGCGATGCCGAGGCCCTTGACGCGTTCACGTCGCTTGACGCCCACGACTGCTACGGGGTCGAATTCTGGCCTCTCGAGCTGTACAAGTTGACGCTCGCTCCGCCGGAGGCAAGCCTTGCGCGGCGGGTGGCATTCGTCACCGGCGCGGCCAGCGGCATCGGGCGCGCGATTGCCGAACGACTCGCCGCCGAGGGTGCCCACGTCGTTGTCGCGGATGTCGACCTCGATGGAGCCCGCGTGGTCGCCGACGCGATCACGGGTCGGTTCGGACTTGCACGAGCATTGGCAGTCGAGTGTGATGTCACGCAGGAAACCGGGGTCGCCGGCGCGGTTGCAGCGACGATCGAGGCCTATGGTGGCATCGACATCCTGGTGTCCAATGCCGGGATCGCACCAAGCGGTTCGGTGTCGTCGATGCCGTTGGCCATGTGGCAGCGAAGTTTCGATATCAATGCCACGGGACACTTCCTGGTCACCCGCGAGTGCCTGCGGGTCATGGAGGCTCAAGGCACCGGTGGGAGCATCGTCTACATCACCACGAAGAACACGATGGCACCGGGCAAGGACTTCGCGGCATATTCCGCCGCCAAGGCGGCCCAGGCGCAACTGGCGCGTGTTGTGGCAATGGAAGCCGGGACGCACGGCATCCGGGTGAACATGATCAATCCTGATGCGGTATTCAGGAATTCGACCCTGTGGGCACCCGAGGTGCGCCGCGCTCGGGCACTCGCTCACGGCATCGATGAGACGAATCTTGAGGACTTCTACCGGAAACGGAACCTCCTGCGGGTCACGATCGATCCTGACGATGTTGCCGAGGCGACTTGGTGGCTCGCATCGGACCGAAGCCTAAAGTCCACCGGGACCGTGATCACCGTGGATGGCGGGGTGCCCGCGGCCTTCCCCCGGTAGGTTGCTGCCCCGCCCGGTGCCAAGCGAAGCGTCTATGAATCAGGTGGCGACGGGGAGCGAAGCGAGGGGATGTCGTTGGGTTTTGAACGCTGGAAAGACCTGTCAAAAATCTACGCCATGGCTGCGCAGATATACTTCGCGACCGGCCGGGGACGTCCGTGAAGCTTGGCATTAGTTTGGATTGCATTCATGCGGTCCAACCACAATGCGCGTTGAGTGGTCCCCGGTTGTTGCGGCGGAAGGGCAGGTCAGGTGAGCGGCGACGGCGGTGATGCAGTCAGGGAAGACTGGGATTCCGCTCTCAATCGCCTGCTTGAGGGGGTAAACCTCGACGACCTGAGCATACCCCTGTCCTCCGAGACGCAGCGCGTGCGCCTCACCTTCGATGCGGTTCATGATCGGGTAGCCGATCAGTTGCGCGACAAGGTCCGGTCCGAGCGGATGCGCCGTGACGCCGTGATGGCAATCAGGCGCCAGTTCGAGGAGAGCAGCCTTGTCATCGACGAGGCACTCGGTCTCTTTGTCGCCACCCTCCTGGAAGCGTTCCATGGTGGAGGCGAGGTGCGACGCATGCCTGATCCTCGCGACGGTCGTACCCGGACATGGCAGGTGCTTGCGTCCCGTGCGCCCGGGCGAACCGGAGCGCGCGAACCGGTTGTGACCGTGATTCTCTCGCTTCGCGGTCTCGATGCGCTTGACCGCGGTCAACCCGCACTCGAATGCCGGACCGGAACCCCGCGGAACCCCCGCCTCGTTGACTTTGTTGCCGGGTCCGACATCCGGCTTGATATCGAGGACGCCATCTGCCGGGCGTACCAGGACATTCTCGGCACCCTGCGGTTCGATCCGATCGCTCCCGACCTGCGCGACGCCTGACTGCTGGTCGGGTGTACGCTTCCGTGCCTGATGTCGCGTCGCAACCCGGATACTGGCGGGACCGGTTTCGGCAGTGACGCGATCAAGAATGGGAGAGAACGCATGCCACTCGCAGACAAGCCCCTTTCCGAACTCGTCACGTATCGTCCGCCCCTGACGCGCGAGGCGGATTTCGATGCCTTCTGGGACCGCACACTTGCGGCAGCGGCGCAGATCCCACTCGACATCCACATCGAGGCAATTCCCGACTATCCGGTGCCGGAGATACATGCCTCACGGCTGACCTTCACGGGTTGGGCGGGCGCGCGCATCTGCGGGTGGTGGCTTGTACCCCCGGACAGCGCGCCCGGTGCCCACAACGGCAAGCGCCCGACCATGGTCTTCTATCACGGGTATAGCGGGAACAAGGGGTACATCGACCAGTATCTCGGGTGGGTCCTGCAGGGCTACTGCGTCCTGACAGTCGACGTGCGTGGCCAGTCGGGCGAGAGCACCGATCCCAAGGCCTACCCGGGAGGGCATGCCACCGGCTGGATGACCCAGGGCATCACCGACCCGGACCACTACTACTATCGAGGCGCCTACATCGACTGCGTGCGTGCGCTTGACGCGGCCTGTGCCCAGCCTGAGGTCGATCCGCACCGTATCGGAATCACTGGTGGAAGCCAGGGGGGTGCGTTGACCCTTGCAGTCGCCGCTCTTGACCCCCATCGTCGTGCCAAGGTTGCGATGGCGGACGTTCCCTACCTCTCGCACTTCCGGCGTTCGGTCGAGATTGCCTCGGCACCGCCATACACGGAAATCGCGGTCTACTGTCGCCAGTGGCCGTCACGTGAGGAACAGGTCTACCGGACGCTCAGTTACTTCGACTGCATGAACCTGGCCGACCGCATTGAATGCCCGGTCTTGATGCAGGTCGGACTGACAGACATCATCTGCCCGCCAAGCACGATCTACGCGGTCTACAACCACCTCAGGGTGGCGACCCGACACGCGAATGTCTATCCATACAACGGCCACGAAGGCAACCCCGCGCACACGTACACCAAACTGGCGTGGGCGCGGAAGCACGTCTTCGGCGCGTAATCGGGTCCGCGACCACCTTCGCTTCGCTCCCGGCACCACCTAATGTACGTGCGCTTTGCTTGGCAGCCCTCTCCCAACCACGTGATACCGGTCAGGTGGGAGAGGGTCTGTGTGGGCGGTGCAGTCCACGGCGCGGAGGTCGTTGGGCCCGCGCCCCGCTAGTACCTGATATTCATGAGCGTGGCCGCCGCGAGCGCGAGGCCAAGGCCCGTTCCATGACGGAGGGTGAGGCGCTCCCGGAAGAAGAACCATCCTCCCAGGGTGGTGCACAGGAGACCGCCAGCCGCCGCTAATGGGAATGCAACCACGCCCGGCACGGTCGCCAGGGCTGGGAGGAATGCACTGAGTTGGCCGAGGTTCACCATCCCGGTGACTGCTCCAAGTGCGAGCGACCGGACCCGTCCCCCTGTTGAGTACCGGCCTTCGCCTCTCGGTTGCCACTTCCAGGTTGCGAGCGAGAAGATCGTTGCCGTCACGTAGGCGCTCGCCACGTAGAGGGGGCGTTCAGCTGGCCGGCCAATCTCGGCAAAGACCTTTGCAGCCAGCAGTCCCGCTCCAGTGACGAGGAGCGTGACGATCACGATCAGCGCGACCCGTCCTCGTGATGGGGCATTCACGACCGTTCCCGTGAGAAGGGCGTTCGGGTTCACTCCACTCAGGAGTGGCAGGGCAATCGTCGCCATCATCAACCCTGAGACCTGCATGGCAGTGACCGGTTCATTCCAGATGAACAGCGACGCGATCACCGGGACGGCGATTGCGAGACGCAGGACACTTGTTGCCACCGCGATTCCGCCGAGTCCAATCAGCGCGTGCATCAACAGGAACGTCAGTTGATATTGGGCACCGTTCACCGCCCCACCCACGATGGCCGCAGGTGTCCAGGTCCATGCAACTGGGCCGTCAGCGGTGATCAGGATTGCTCCGCCGATCAGGGCACCCGTCGCGTAGTTCATCGTGCCGACGGTGGCGTAATCGAACCGGGCACTCCGCGCGAATCGCACAAGGAGGGTGAACGCAGCGTTTCCAACGAGGTGCAGCACCAGAAAGAGCATTTGAGCGGGCAGCATACCGGCAGGTTTGTTGCGACCATCGGTCCGCGCGGGGCGGGATGCCCTACCATGCCGTCAACATGGAACTCAACCTTGAAGCCGACGCCTTCCCGTATCCGTCTCGTCGCCAGCCGGTGATCGCCCGCCGGGGCGTGGTTGCGACCAGTGAACCCCTCGCCGCCCAGGCGGGCCTGCAGATGTTGCAGCGTGGTGGCAATGCCGTCGATGCGGCCCTGGCCACCGCAATCGCACTGACTGTCATCGAACCGACGTCCAACGGCATCGGAAGTGACGCGTTCGCCCTTGTCTGGGATGGCGCAAAGATGCACGGTCTTAACGCATCCGGCCGGAGTCCCGCTTCCCACACCCCCGCATTCTTCGCGTCGAAGGGCTTGGATCAAGTCCCGGCAAATGGTTGGTTGCCGGTCACGGTTCCCGGTGCACCGGCGGCGTGGAGGGACTTGCATGCCAAGTTCGGGCGCCTCCCATTTGAGGTGCTCTTTGAACCGGCGATTTCCTATGCGACCGACGGATTTCCAGTTGGACCGGTGACCGCCTCCGGGTGGCGTCGCACCCAGATGCGCGCCCCGGAAGTCTGGCACGGACAGGAGTTCCGGGGTTGGTACGACACATTCGCGCCGGGCGGACGCATGGTCTCGGCCGGAGACATGTGGGCCTTCCCCGATCATGCGGCGACGCTGCGCGAAATTGCGAGTACCGGTGCCGAATCGTTCTACCGTGGACGACTTGCCCGTGAAATCGCGGCGTTCGCTTCGGTGACCGGTGGAACCATCACGGAAGCAGATCTCGCCGCACATTCAAGTACGTGGGTCGATCCGATCGTGACCGACTACCGTGGCTATGGTGTCTGGGAAATCCCGCCCAACGGTCAGGGGATTGCCTGCCTGATGGCGCTCAATATTCTCGAAGGCACCGACCTCGCCAGCCATGCCCGAGAGTCGGTCGAGAGTTACCACCTCCAGATCGAGGCCATGAAACTGGCGTTCGCCGATGCCCGCCGCTTCGTGGCCGATCAGGATCACGTTGAGGTGCCTGTCACTGGGATGCTTGACAAGGACTACGCTGCACGGCGCCGTGCGCTCATGGATGACAAGGCTGGCCTGCACCCCCATGGTGAGCCAGTGCGCGGTGGCACGGTCTATCTCTGCGCGACCGATGCAGACGGCATGATGATCAGCATGATCCAGTCGAACTTCGCCGGCTTTGGCAGTGGCGTTGTCGTACCCGGTACCGGAATTGCGCTTCAAAACCGTGGTAGTGGTTTCACGCTTCAGGAGGGCCATCCAAACCAGGTTGCCCCGGGAAAGCGTCCCTTTCATACCATCATCCCGGCCTTCCTGACGGAGGGACGGAATGTCCCCATCGGGCCCTTCGGTGTCATGGGCGGGCACATGCAGCCTCAGGGTCACACCCAGATGGTCGTCAACCAGGTTGACTACGGCCTTAACCCGCAATCTGCGCTTGATGCTCCCCGTTGGCAGTGGATGCGCGGCCGTGCGGTCACCGTCGAGACTGGCGTCGCGGATCACATCGTCCAGGGACTGCGCCGCCGTGGACACGAAGTGACCATCGTTCCCGATGCGGGAACGTTCGGCAAGGGACAGATCATCCGTCGCTTGCCCAACGGTGCATATGTGGCCGGATCCGAACCCCGCGCCGATGGATGCGCCGTCGGGTATTGATGAACCTGTAACCGGGGGGCGGGATCAGGCTGTGACCCTCCGGTTCCGGGTCATCCGCGTGATTGCGGGCGAGTTCCCGAGCAAGCACGTTGGGATGACCCTCACCGGGCAGTCGCGTACGCTTTCACCCGGATGCCGGGGTGGCATGGTCGTCATTCCGTACATATGAGAGGCCACGATGAAGGTCACCGAGTTCCTGAGTTCCGAACGCCAGACGCTTGAGGCGGGCATGGCAACGACCCGTGCCGAAGCTCCCGATGCCTACACCGGGACAGTCCGCGTCTGGCCACATGTTTGCTGCCGGGAGTTTCTGGACTGGCTAGGCGACGGGTCGGACATCCCGCACGATGAGTTCCCGGCAATCCTGAGGCGAATTGCCGGACACAACGAGGTCCATGACCGGGGCGGGTTCACGCCCAGCTTTGCGGCCGACCTGCTTGCGCGTTGGCAGGAACAGCATCGCCATGAATGAGTCGCCATCTCCCAAATAGGTGCTGCGGTGATGCAAGTGGTGTTCAGAACTGTTGCGGTGGCCGTCACCGACGCGATCAAAACCCACTCCCCTCCCAGTTAGCATGAGGAACGGTGGTCACCGGTGTGATCGCGAAAGAGGATTGCGATGAAGATTGTTGCAGCGGGCGCCACTGGGTTCATTGGTCGGGCACTTGTTCCTGCACTGACCCGCGCTGGGCACGAGGTCGTGATCCTCTCGCGTCGTCCGGGCGCCTCTGGCCTGACATCTGCGGGGGCACGCGAGGTCGAGTGGGACGGGCGCACGCTCGCTCGTTCGTGGGTGGGCGAGCTCGATGGGGCGCAATCCGTCATCAACCTGGCCGGGGTCAACATCGGTGGCGGCCTGTGGACGACCTCTCGCCGGCGAGCGATCATTGATAGCCGGACCGCATCGACCGGGGCACTTGTCAAGGCAATCGAGGGTCTCCCTGCCGACCGTCGCCCGGAATCACTCATCAATGCCTCCGGCATCGGGTATTACGGTGACCGCGGCGACGAAATCCTGCCCGACGATGCCCGACCTGGCACCGGGTTCATGGCAGACACCTGCGTTGAGTGGGAGAAGTCGGCCCTTGAGGCCGAGAAACTTGGGGTGCGGACGGTCCTGATGCGGACCGCCGTCGTCTTCGGGAAGGGTGCCTTGCAGGTATTCCTGATCGCACTCCCGTTCCGGTTGTTTGCCGGCGGCCCGCTTGGCGATGGCAAGTTCTGGTTCCCATGGATTCACATCGACGACATCGTTGGCATGTACCAGTGGGCCCTGGAAAACCGTGAGGTCCGCGGGCCAGTCAACTGCACCGCTCCCGACGTGCGCCGCCAACGTGATTTTGCCAGCGAGATGGGTCG
>Ga0209598_10000972_pt1 | contig 23253 bp, 22 predicted proteins | sample M_140807_EF_Meta_FD_187317 | JGI IMG/M metagenome (GOLD analysis project Ga0209598, IMG submission 187317) | Freshwater microbial communities from Lake Montjoie, Canada to study carbon cycling - M_140807_EF_MetaG (SPAdes) (version 2) | ecosystem: Environmental > Aquatic > Freshwater > Lake...
CAAGTTGAAGTTGTAGACCTCCTCTTCGCGGAAGAAGGTGCGGCCTACGTTCCAGCTCACGCCTTTTGACACACAGGCATCGCCTACGCCCAGTCGGTCGAGAATTTCCAGGGTGCGTTTGGCATAGCAAAGTCCACGTGAACCCACAGAGACGGTATCGTCGTCGTCGAGCACGATCACAGGTAACCCCGACTGCGCAAGATCAATGGCGGCAGCCAAACCGACCGGTCCAGCCCCAACCACGACTACTGGGTAGCGGTGCCTGGCGGCACCCATCTGTTCTGGGGGTTTGACGTAGGGGTAATGAGGGTACGTGTAGGTGCTCAGCATTTTAGGTGCTCAGCATGGATCTCAGTGGGTGCCTTGAAGCGCGTGCCACATCTCCTGGTCGCGCTCGGCGGTCCAGATTCGCGGATGCTTGATGCCGCTGGCTTCGTCCACTGCGCGCGTCACATTAAAGGGCAGGCAGTGCTCATAAATAAACACCTGGCCGAATTTCGGATCCATCGCACTGCGGCAATGCGCCATGGCCTGGTTCAGGTTCATGTTTTGGGCCACGGCTTCTTTGGCCGACGACAGCAAGGTCGAGACAAAATCGCGCGTATAGGCCAAGCCTGACTGTACCCGCTCGGGGCCGATCAATGATGGACCACGACCCGGTACCATTTTTTCGGGCTGCAACGCCGCGAGCGCGTCCAGCGTGGCGGGCCACTCGGTCAATTGGGCATCGCCGGTGTAGCAGGCAGCATCGGCTTCCACCAGGTCACCGGAGAACAGAACCTTTTCAGAAGGTACCCAGACGACGGTATCGCCTCGGGTATGGCCCGCGCCCAGGTGCATGATTTTTACTTCAAGCTTGCCCATCCACAGCGTCATTTGCTGTTCAAAGACGAGGGTGGGCCAGGTCAGGCCAGGGATCGAGTCAAATGCGTCAAACAAGCGGGGGAAGCGCTCATATTCGGACTGCATGTCCTGCGCACCTCTCTCGACGATCATTTCGTACGTGCCCTTGCTGGCAATGATCTCCTGCATGCCCGCCGCCTTGTACCCTGAGGCGCCGAGCACGCGGACGGCGTGGTAATGCGACAGCACCACGTATTTGATCGGCTTGTCTGACACGTTGCGGATTTCTGCGATCAGGCTTTGCGCCATGACCGGCGTGGCCAGAGCATCGCAAATGAGCACCGCCTCATCCCCAATGATGACGCCGGTGTTCGGGTCGCCTTCGGCTGTGTAGGCCCAGCAGTGCTCGGAGAGTTGCTCGAAGGTGGTCTTCTTCACATCGAGATCGGCTTGGGATGCAAATTTCTTAGTCATACGATTCCTTGGGTCAAAACCTATGAGCCACCGTGGGAAGCCGACGTTGATATTGCCGGATTTGAATCACGAATTTGGGTCAGTGTAGCGCCTCGGCTCGGTCGTTTAGCTCTCTGTTATCGTTCTGATCTAAACCACCTCAGGGCATTCCAAAGGGCTTCTCCACCATGCGGTTGCAATGACCGAACCCCGATACGCCTGGGTCATCGTCGGAGCCGCCTTCTTCAGTCTGGCGATCATCTTTGGCGTTTCCTATTCGTTCGCTGCTTTTTTTGAATCGTTCGCCGCTGAATTCGCCGCCGAGCGTGCCGACGTTTCCTGGATTTTTGGAATCTGTGGCCTGACCTACTTTGTTCTGGGCGCTGCAGCAGGTGTTTTGACGGATCGCTTCGGACCCCGAATCGTTTGTGGTTCTGGCATGGTCCTGATCGCAGCCGGCCTCTGGTGGACCAGTGTCGCCAAGGTCTTGTCCACGGTTTATCTGAGCTATGGATTGATGGTCGGACTTGGCATCGCCCTGGTCTACACACCAGCCATCTCCAGCGTTCAGCCCTGGTTCAGTGCGCGACGAGGACTCGCTGCCGGAATCGCAAGTTCCGGTGTGGGGGCTGGAACGCTGGTGGTCCCGATGCTGATCGCTGCGCTTCTGGCCGATCAACCCTGGCGCTCCACCATGCGTGAACTGGCGGCTGGCGTCCTGTTAGCTGGGCTCTTTACGACCTTTTGGCTCAAGCGTCCGCCACCCCTCGGGCAGTCAGGCAATGACATCCGTCCTGGGGTAAGCCTTCGCGAAGCGCTCACCGGTAAGCCGTTCTGGTGGCTCTACCTCGGCACAGTGCTCGCTGCGCCGACGATGTTCATTCCATTTTCGCATCTCTCGCCCGCGGCCCGGGACCTCGGCATCGATCAGGCCCACTCAGTTGGGTTGGTTGGCATCATCGGTATCGGCAGCCTCATCGGTCGGTTTGGCGTTGGTTCGCTTGCCGATCGTATCGGGCGTATTCCCGCGCTTTGCTGGATGCAGTTATCGATGGGTTGCACTTTTGTGGCCTGGGCCTTTGGTGCGTCCTACGCGGGCCTCGTCTTTTTCGCGTTTTGGTTCGGGTTGAGCTACGGCGGTATCGTCTCGCTATTGCCCGCGATCTGCATGGATCTGTTCGGCGCGAGATCGATTTCGGGCATCCTCGGGACTCTGTACAGTGGGGCCGCTCTTGGCAATCTCCTCGGCCCCGTGTTGGCTGGCGCGGTCTTCGATCTGACCCAGAGCTACCAGCCCGTGATCTGGAGTTGCCTGGGGTTGTCGACTGTCGCGACCTTGACCTCGCTCAGACTCAAGCGGTTTGAAGGCAATCCGTATTGAGCGGGTTGCAACGTCCCGGGTTCATTTGAGGCACTTGAAGAAACAGCGGGCCATCGCCGCATGACCCGCTCGATTGGGGTGCAGGCCGTCGCCAGGCTCGCCGAGGGTGCTGTCACCGTCGAATTCCCGGCGCATACGACCCGTTGAAGGGTCGGTCAACACGGCATCGATGTCCGCATAGGCGTCGAAGAGACCTCCACTGCGGATACATGCATTGAAGGCACGCCGGCAGGCGTCCTGCAAGGCGCCGCCTTGCCCCGGCCGAGTACTGCCGAGGGCGGATGGAACCGTCGCGCCGATCACCGGCAGGCTTTGCCCGCGCATCCGCTGCAGGGCCAACCGCACTGCCGCGATGACCACCGCCGCGTCCTGGTTGCCGTTTTCGCTGAAGTCGTTGATTCCCTGTAACCAGAGAACGGTGCGCACGCCCGACAGGTCAAGTACGTCGCGCTGCATGCGCTCCAGCGCCGATTGTCCGCCGCGCCATGGCCCCGCGGCAGATGGCGGCCCCGCGATCTGATTTCCACCAATTCCGGCGTTGACGATCGCCTCCTCGCGCCTGCCTGCAGCCCACAACCGGCGCTGCAGCACGTCCGGCCAGCGGTCGTAGCCGTTGAGCGTTGTGGCCGTGCCGTCGGTGAGGGAGTCGCCGAACGCCACTACTGCGCCGCTGGTGGCGGGTGACCAGGCATCGAGGGCATCGATGAGGAAAGTGGACGTACTCGTGTGGACGAATCCAGCTTCGTCATTTTCGCCGGCGGCCTTGCGGTCACCGGGTGCCGAAAGATAAGAGGTGACCATTGACTTGGCGTGCCAGGTCAAAGGTCCGCTAGTCCCGTCAACTCTGGCGCTCAGGGCCAGGCACTGGCCTCGAAGTAGCTCGTCATCTGCGCGATGCACCCAGCTCAGTTCAATTTCGGGTGTCCACTGCGATTGCCCCGCAGGGATTTCCTGGTCCGGTAGGGCGACTGCGGTGCCTGGCATGAGGGCGCCACCGCCCCAGTGGAGACCCAGGGTCAGATCTCTCAGGCGCAGGGTTTCGTGTCCGAACACATTACTCAGCCGCACGCGCCAACACCAAGACCACAACGTGGGCCGCACGATCATGCGCAGAGATTGGTCTTGCAGGCCCTGGGCTGGAAAGGGCAGGGCATTACTGAGGTCAGGCTGCGCGATAGCTGAGCCTACGGGGTAGGGGCCCTGGGCCGAAGCAGCCCAACTCGTAACCCAATGGCCGTCGCGTGTCATCACGGTCAAGTGTTGGCTCGCCGGACGGTGTTCATTCCTGCTTAAGGCCGAGTTGCTGCACCAGCGGGCTCCAGGCTTCGGCCTCCCGGCGCAACAGGTCGGCGAACGCCGGCATCGAGACCTTGAGCGGGTCGGTCTCTACCGCGGCGAAGCGTTGCGTCACTTCTGGGTTGGCCAGGGTTTTGCTGGTGGCCGCGGCGATTTTGTCGATGACGTCCTGGGGTGTCCCTTTGGGCGCGAACAGTCCACCGATGACCGCGACCTGGACGCCAGGTATCCCCGCCTCAGCCAGCGTGGGTACGTCGGGCAGCGAGCCCTCGCGGGCGTTGTCGGTCGTGGCGAGGGCACGCAGTTTGCCGCTTTTGATGTGCGTCATCGAGGCGGTGAGCGAGTCGGTCGCAAACAGCACCTGCCCGCCGATCAGGTCGGTCAGCGCCGCGCCGCTGCCCTTGTAGGGCACATGGGTGGCCTGCACACCGGCCTTGCGCAGCACGAGCTCAGTGCCCAGGTGCGTCATCGTGCCCACGCCCGCGGACGCGAAACTCTGGGGCTTTGCCCGCAGGCTGGCCAGCAGTTCAGTCAGAGTCTTAGGAGCGCCGGGCGTGTTCGCGACCAGAACCGCAAAGGGCGCACGCATCACCGGGGCCACCGGAACGAAGTCGGCCAGGGCGTACTTCGCGTTGGAGTTCATGACTGGCACCACGAACAGACCGGCTGTGGACGTAAAGAGCAGCGTGTAACCATCTGGCGCCGCCCGCGCTACCGACTGATGGCCAATGATGCCGGACGCACCGGCTCGGTTCTCGACCACCACATTTTGGCCCAGGAGCGGGCCGAGGTAGCCCGCCAGTAAGCGCGCGGTGATGTCGCTGCCCGAACCCACGCCCTGCGTGACCACCAGCGTAATCGGTTTGCTTGGGAAGGTGTCAGCCCAAACCGGCGGCGCCATGGGCGCAAGCAGGGTGGCGGTGATCAGGGCGCGGCGCAGCGCAGAATGCATGGGCGTCTCCAGGGAAATGTCGCGGCCTCTGGGTTAGGCGATTAACCATTTTATGTGCATGCGCAGCCCATTTGGCCAAGATGATCATGCCCGGTAGCACGACCGCGGTCTTGTGCAGCGGGAAAAGGTTCAGATCAAAGGCCAACAAGTTGCCGAGCCCACTGGGGCCAAGTGATCGGTGACCCATGATTCAACTGGATTCGCCTAGGGTTTGACCTAGGGGGTCAATTGCTCTGACCCCTATAAGGATTCTGCTAAGGTCAAGCTCTCTTCGCTAAGACCGGTCGCGCGGCAATTGTTTGGCTCATGTCAGAAGCTTTATTGTCCCTGCAAGGTGTCAATCGCGATTTCGGCGGGGTTCAGGCTGTCAATCAGCTTTCTTTTGAAATATGGCCGGGTGAAATTGTCGGTTTGATTGGCCCAAACGGTTCCGGTAAGTCGACCTCAGTTAATCTGATCTCGGGTCTCCTGCCGGTTTCTGCGGGAACCATCAAATTCTCGGGTCGTCCGATCAATGACTTGCCCCAATCCGAGCGGGTCGGCTTGGGCATGGCCAGAACCTTTCAGACAACGAGCTTGTTCCCAGAATTCACCGTTTTGGAGCAGGCGAGGACCGCCTGTCATTCACGATTCCGCTCCAGCCTATGGGCCGCGGTATTTCGGCGACCCGTTGGATTGCAGGAAGAACTTCGCCAGCAAAACAAGGCCGAGGAGATTCTTCGTTTCGTGGGACTGGAGGGGGTTGCAAATCAAGTTTGCAGCACGCTGTCTTCAGCGCAGCAGCGATTACTGATGATTGCCACCGCGCTTGCGAGTGAGCCACGGCTGGTATTGCTCGATGAACCGGCGGCCGGGATGGTCGCAAGCGAACGTCGAGAACTTGCGGCTTTGATCCGTGGGATTCGTGATCGCGGCGTCGCCGTTCTCGTGATCGAACATCACATGGGCCTCATCATGGAAGTTTGTGAGCGTATTTTAGTATTAAATTTTGGTCGGAAAATTGCTGAGGGAACGCCGATCGAAGTTCAGACTAATCCAGACGTTATTCAGGCCTATCTCGGTGGTGCGGCCCATGCTTGAGATCCGTGAATTGCGAGCCGGATACGGCAAGGTCGACGTCTTGCGGGGTATTAATCTGCATGTTGATTCAGGCGAATGCGTTGCACTCGTTGGCGCAAACGGGGCGGGCAAGAGTACGACCTTGAAATGTATTTGCGGCCTCATTCCGGTTCGAGGCGGGCAGATCACCTTCAATCGCGAGCGAATTGACGGATTGCCAGGGCACGTGATCGTTGAGCGAGGAATTACGATGTGTCCTGAGGGCCGCCAAGTGTTCTCGGAGATGTCTGTGCGGGAAAACCTAGAAATGGGTGCCCATACGAGGCGGGATTCGAATCAAGAGTCAGACCTTCAGTCGATGTTCGAACTGTTCCCCGTGCTACGACAGCGAGAGAGTCAACTCGCTGGGACACTTTCAGGCGGAGAACAGGAAATGCTTGCGATTGGCCGCGCGCTCATGGCCAAGCCAACTCTCTGTATTTTCGATGAACCATCTCTGGGGCTAGCCCCTAAAGTGGTCGCGGAGGTTGAGCAAACACTTCGACAGATCAGGGCCATGGGAACAACCATTCTTCTCGTTGAGCAGAACGCGTCGGTGGCATTGCGTTTGGCAGACAGGGCCTATGTGTTCGAGGCGGGCGAAGTCGTCCTCGAAGGGACTGGCACCGAACTGCAGTCCAACCCTGAGGTTAGTAGAGCGTATCTCGGTTTTTAGGGGGTTTACTCGATCCCTAAGGACCGCCCGCAGTCCAAACACTTTCTGGCAAATATAGTGTGCACAACAATTTTTAGGAGGAGAACGAAATGAACGATAAGACTCCGGTTGCCACCCAACCGGCACACAGGGAGCGCTCGGCTCATCGAGCAGGGCGCGCCCTTATATGCACCTTTCTTGCAGGTTTCCTGGGTGCTACGCAGGCTGCCGACAAGGAATTGCTGATTGGTGTAAACGATGCTTTGACGGGGCCCGGGGCGGTCTATGGCTTACCGCAATCGAATGCCGTTGCAATGGCCGTTGAGGAGATCAATGCCAAGGGCGGTATCAAGGCGGGAGCGGATGTCTATAAGTTGAAAATTGTCAGTACCGATGACAAGGCTAACCCGACCGAAGCAACGAACAGCGTGCGTAAATTGCTAGATCGTGATGGGGTCAAGTATCTCGTGGGTTTCTGTTGCTCAGGTTCGACGAGCGCGGTCTCTTCGTTTATCGGAAAAGAGAATGCGGTGATGCTGGTGGGCAATGCGGCCGAGCGCGCAATCACCGCTGCCGGCAATCCGAATTTATTCAGGACGCGTCCACCTGCTGATTACACGGGTGCAGCAGCAGGGGCTTTCGTCGGAAAGCGTGGGGCGAAAAATATTGCGGTGATCGGTTCGCTTGACGTTTCGTTCTACACGCAGTACTTGGATGCCTTCGAGCGGGAGTTCGCCAAATCTGGCGGCAAGATCATTGCCAAAGAGACCTTCGGTTTGAAGGATCGAGACATGACGCCCCAGCTCACCAAAGTTCGATCACTAAATCCCGATGCCCTATTGGTGCTTGGTTATGTTGAGCCAGCAGCCTTCGTCTATCGGCAATCGATTGAACTTGGGATGAAATTGCCCCGATACGGTTTTACCAGTGGCAGCGAGGAGCAGTTTCTGAAAGTCGCTTCCAGTGAGCAGATGGAAGGGGTGTGGGATCTTCGGCCGACCGAACTGACTGTGGAGGCGCTAGACGCCAATGCGAAAACGTACATCGCGGGTTACACCAAGAAATTCGGTATCCCCCCATCGCCCAGTTCCCCCTACGCTTATGATCAGGTTTATGTGCTGAAGGCCGCTATTGAGAGGGCAGGGAGCGCGGACGATACAAAGAAGGTCCTGGACGAAATCCGCAAACTGCAGGTGCCCAAAGAAGCGGTGATGAAATATTTGCCGACCGGGGGAACGATGTTTGACATCAACGGTCAGGCCTACACCTCTAATGGCGCGTTTCAGTGGCAGAAAGGAAAGTGGGAGTACGTTTCGGATTTGCCATCCGACACCAAAACATACTCGGACTATTTGCGAAGCCTGCGCAAGTAGAGCGTCTGCCGTGATTCGAACTATCCGAGTTGTTGGCGGAAACGGCAGATCTTGTGCTTGAGATCGCCCAGCAGGTATTGAATGGTTTGGCGATCGGGGCGGTCTACACCCTGATCGCCCTTGGGTTAACCGTCGTTTTCGGCATTCTTGGAATTGCTCACTTTGCCCATGGCTCCGTCGCGATGCTTGGGGGCTATTTGACGTTCGCGGTTATGGAACGATGGGGCCTCCCGTTTTTCGCCTCGATGGCTTTTGCCATGATCGCCGGTGCTCTGGCTGGCTTGTTGATCGAGCGACTAGCCTATCGACCGGTACGCGATGCCCCCCATATCAATGCTTTCATCATCGCACTCGGACTGACGATGATGATCGAGGGCTTCAACCTCCTTGCCTTCGGTGCTGACCAAGTCGTCATTCAAACCCCTTATCGGGAGGTGTTCAACATCGCAGGGATTGCGGTGGCTGAATTGCGGGTGATTGTCATTTTTACGGCCTGTGGCCTGATTGGTATCACCGCACTCCTGATCCGAAAGACAAAGACCGGTAAGGCGATCCGGGCAGTTGCACAAAACCGAAACGCCGCAATTCTCATGGGCGTTAATGTCGAACGGATCTCCCAGGTCGTGTTCGGGATTTCGTCCGCACTTGGTGTGGCAGCAGGCGCTTTAATTGGGGCATTGCTCGCGATCGCCCCGGGCGTTGGCGAGAGTCTGGCCGTGAAGGGGTTCGCTGTGCTGATATTGGGTGGGCTGGGCTCCGTGCCAGGCGCCGTATTGGGGGGGCTGATACTTGGTATCAGTGAAGCGATGGCGGCCGGATTTATCTCTTCGGCCTACAAGGATGTGATTGCATTCCTCGTCATGATTGGCGTTCTGCTGCTCAGGCCCGAAGGCTTGCTGGGTAAGCGATGAAACAGATTCCGATGTTCTGGATCAAGGGGTTCGGTGTTTTTCTCGCCCTCATCGGTCTCCTGGCTGTCCCAAGTTGGCTGACCCTTCCATATTTCCTCCATCTTTTTATCCTCGCGCTTATTTGGACGATCCTTGCGCAGGGCCAGAATTTAATTCAAGGCTTCGTGGGCTATGTCTCAATTGCCCAGGCCGGATTCATGGGTGTGGGTGCGTACTTCTCAACCTTGACAAGTATTAATTTGGGATGGCCCGTGTGGTGTTCAATCGGTCTGAGCACGGTTTTTACCGGACTTGTTTCTCTTCTCGTTGGTTACCCAAGCTTACGGGTGAAGGGGCATTACTTCGCGATTGTGACGCTCGCCTACAACATGGTCATTTTCACAATACTCATGACATGGAAATCGGTGACTGGTGGCGAAGCGGGGGTTCCAAACGTGCCTCGACCAGTTGCACTCGATTGGTTTGGGGTTTCAATAGATTTTGAAGGCCGTAGCAATCCGAATTACTACTTTCTGGTCTTGGGTTTTGCGGTTATCGCAACCGGACTCTGTTGGTTAATCCTGCATTCCAGAGTCGGCCGCGTCCTTGTCTCGATTCGACAAAACGAGTCTCTGGCTGAATCGATCGGCGTGCGGATCTGGCGCTACAAGCTCTTTGCTTTTGTCCTGAGCGCTAGTTTTGCGGGTTTGTCTGGGGCCCTGTACGCCCACTACATTGGGTTTCTGAATCCTGATCCTTTCGGTGTTGATCAATCTCTGAATGCCATTCTGGCGGTCATTTTGGGCGGCAGCGGCACTTTGGCTGGGCCGGTTGTTGGATCGTTTGCGGTCGTACTGCTCCCAGAGTACCTCCGGATCGCGGACAGTTATCGATTGATCACCTATGGGTTTATTTTAATACTTGCGACGATTTTCTTGCCAAGAGGTTTGGTTCCGGTCATCAGCGCTGCCATTGGATCGGGCCTGCGTCGTCTCGGTGTTGTTCGAAATGGATGACCGGCAGTGGTCGCCCGCGGAGGCCAGGTTTCTTGAGCGAACCCGGGGGTTTGCTCAAGATCGGGTTGCGCCTCGGGCGAGTACTTGGGTTCGTGACCGGCAGACTTGTGGCGAATTGCTGCCTGAAGCCTCACGCATTGGATTTCTCGGTTTGCGAGTGCCGATTGAGATGGGGGGCCTTGGGCTAACCGTGCGATGCCAGATTGAGGCCTGCAGGCTGCTAGCCCAGGCGGATTTTGGTGTCGCAATGTCTCTCATCAATACGCATAACGTCGCCGAGCAAATCTCGCGTCTTGCAAACCCCGAGGTGCGCGATCGCGTTCTCCCCGAATTGTTGGCGGGACGAGAAACTGGATGCACGGCAATTACAGAAGCCGAAGTGGGTTCTGATGTGGGTGCCATTCAGACCCTTGCTTCTTTTGATTCAGCGGGATGGCAGATTGACGGCACAAAGGCGTGGGTTATCAACGCGAGATATGCTTCAAACATAATCGTTTACGCGCAAACGGTGCTGGAGAGGCGGGGCACGAGTGGAATCGCTGCATTTTTGATTGAATCGCACCAACCCGGTTTTCGTCGCCTTGAGGCCCGGTCGGACCCGGGGATTTCCTCGATGGGGGTTGGCGGTTTCGTCTTAGAACGCTACGCCTGTCCGGGGCAGTGTCTGATTGCAGAACCGGGCGAAGCGATTCGCGATATTTTGTCGGCAATCAACGTGGCTCGAATTTATGTTGCTGCAATGTGCTGTGGCATGGTCGAGGACTGTTTAAACCGCGCTGCTGATTATGGAATGTTGCGCCGCACCTTCGGTTCACCCTTGCATGATCACCAAGGATGGCGTTGGACTTTAGCTGAGGCCGAGATTGAACTCGACGCACTGCGTTTGATGGTTGACCGCGCGGCGCAGCTCGCCGACCTTGGTCATGACATTCGTAGTGCAGCTGCTCGAGTGAAGGTATTTGCGACCCGGGTTGCGTCGCGGCATATCGCAGCGCTGATGCATTCCCTGGGGGCGTACGGGTTTTCCGAAGAATTGCCGTTCACCAGGCATCTGATTGGCGCACAGGCTGCCGGCCTCGTCGATGGTTCCACCGAAATGCTGCTCGAGCGAATCTCTCGAGACCTGCGCCCCTGCACCCCGAAGACCGACCGAGTCACTTTTCATCAGGATTAATCATGCGTGTTTTCCAGATCGAAGGCGAATGGGGGATGGATTATTTGCAGGTCTCTGAGCGACCTGTCCCTACACCAGGTCCGGGTGAGGTGCTGATTCAAATGGCTGCCTCTTCCTTGAATTATCGAGATCTCGTCGTGCCTAAACGTGGCTACGGCAATCATTCAGGGAATTTGCCATTGATCCCTGTTTCGGACGGTATGGGCGTCGTCGTGGAGATTGGAAAGGGCGTCCGCAGGGTCGCGGTCGGTGACCGGGTTTGCCCGACCTACTTTCAGAACTGGATTGCCGGGGAACCCGATTTAGAACGATTAACCCAATCTCTTGGTGGTCCGATTGACGGCACCATGGCGGAGTTCATGTGCCTCTCTGAGCAGGGGGTCGTAAAAGTTCCTTCCGCCTTTTCTGATCTTGAAGCAGCGACGTTGCCTTGTGCGGCGTTGACTGCGTGGAATGCGATTCAGAGTGCGACAAGTCTTCGAGCTGGCGACAACGTGTTAATTCAGGGATGTGGCGGAGTCGCACTTTTTGCGGTTCAGTTTGCCCGACTGCTTGGAGCCCATGTCACGGTAATTTCGTCTAGCGATGCGCGAATGGAAAGGGTGCGCGGGTTGGGTGCGCATCAAACGATCAATTACCGGGAGCACCCCGAATGGGCCAAGGCGACGCGAGAAATCACCCAAGGGCGTGGCTATGACCTCATTGTTGAATTGGGGGGCGAAAAAACTCTGCCACAGTCGCTTCGGTGCGTGAGACCCGGGGGGACGATCGCGATGATCGGCATTCTTTCCGGATCTGGTTTGGAGACCTCCCTCGGATATGTGATCACTCGTCAGGTCCGCCTGCAGGGGATAACCGTGGGCCATCGGGACGGTTTTGAGGCGATGGTTCGTGCGATTGATCTGCACAAAATTAGTCCCGTAATTGATCGGGTCTTTGCGTTTGACGAACTTAAGGACGCACTTGCTTACCTGAAGAGCGGTGCCCAGTTTGGAAAAGTCTGTATCCAACACTAATCCGATTTGTCTACCGGGTTGACGACTGATGCTCTTTCCGCTCCCACCAGTGGTCCAAAATCCAGGGAAAGTTGCGATCCAGATCTGCGAGACTGGCGAGCGACTCTCCTTTGCCGAACTTGAACGCGGTGCTAATCGGATAGCCAGAGTCTTGCGCTCGAACGGCATTGTTCGCGGCGACCACGTGGCGTTGTTATTGCCAAATGGCCTGCCTTTCTTGCAGGCCTGCTTTGGTTTGGATCGTGCTGGCGTTTATTACACGACAATCAATACTCGGCTTGCGATCTCCGAGATCGTCCACATCCTTCGCGACTGTGATGCCCGCCTGCTTTTGCTCGACTCCGGTCTGGACATCGTGCGCGACGGCTTGCTGGACGCGTTGAATGGACCGGTGTTGCGGTTTTGTGTTGGGGATTTATTGCCGGGTTTTTACGACTGGGAGACTGCAGTTCTCGCGGAATCTGACGCTTCAATCGATGACGCCTCTCAGGGCCTCGATATGTTGTATTCCTCCGGAACAACCGGTAGGCCGAAGGGGGTGAAGTGGCCCATGGTCGACAAGCCTGCAGGACAGCGCACGATGTTGGTAGAACTGTTGCAGCCGCTGTTTGCGTATGACGAACAGACGAGGTATCTGTCGCCAGCCCCCCTTTATCATGCGGCTCCGCTGAGGCACTGTATGACAGTCGTTAAACTTGGCGGCACGATTTTTGTCATGAGGCAGTTTGATGCGGAACGTTCACTCGCGTGGATCGAGCAGTTTAAGGTCACCCACGCGCAGTGGGTTCCGACCATGTTTGTTCGGCTACTCAAGTTGCCCGAGGAAATTCGACATCGGTTTGATCTCTCTTCATTGAAATTGGTCTTGCACGCTGCCGCACCTTGTCCCGTCGAGGTAAAACATCGAATGATGGCTTGGTGGGGAAGTATCATTCATGAGTATTATGCTGGAACCGAGAACAACGGTTTTTGTGCCATCACGCCGGATGAATGGTTGACGCATCCGGGATCGGTTGGCAGGGCTCGGCAGGGCCGTCTTCATGTCTGCGACGACGATGGGCAGGAGTTGCCCGCGGGATCCACCGGGCTGGTTTATTTCTCGGACGGCCCTGAATTTTCGTATCACAAGGATCCTGAAAAGACCGCGCAAAGCCGAAACAGTCTCGGTTGGTCCACGTTAGGAGATGTTGGATATCTCGATGCAGAGGGTTATCTGTACCTGGTGGATCGAAAAGCGTTCATGATCATTTCTGGTGGGGTCAATGTCTATCCACAGGAAGTTGAAAACGTCTTGATTGATCACCCTAAGGTTCTTGATGTCGCGGTTATTGGCGTTCCTGATGAGGACTTGGGTGAGTCGGTCAAGGCGGTGGTGCAACTAGTTGAACCGAACGAAGCGAGCGCCTCGTTGTCGGCGGATCTGATTGCGTTTTGTCGACAACGACTGGCGTCGTTTAAGTGCCCAAAAAGTGTCGACTTCGACCCTGCGTTGCCCCGTCATCCGACTGGAAAACTATACAAGCAGCGCGTCTGGGATCGATATCGTTGACGCGCGGCGGAGTGGTCGCATATTTGGCAGATATCCAGCGCCGGCTTGCACTATCAGGACACCCGCGATTCTTTCCTGAGTGCTGCCTGCCGATTGCGCCCGCGGCACCCAAGATCGCTGAAGAGTTTGTACTCGAGTTGTCGGACTATTCGGGCTGATGCTTGAGGCGGTCGCTTGATAGATGCCTGGTGGTCCAAAAATTCAGAAGAACGCCATGGTGCGCACTTCGATGCTTTCGCGCTTTTTGGCATTTGGCGGGGTGTCCGGGTGTTCGAACGCTGAATGCCCCATGAATCGGCACCGTCCGTCCTCGGATGAGTCGTACGTCTTAAGCATGATCGCCTGGTTGGCCTCCATCAGAGGGAAGTACATCCAGCGGTGCTTGGGCGAATAGCGCATCACATAAATCTCGCCGGTGCGTTCACGGTATTTGAGTTCCATGCGCAGCATGTCGTCGGGTTCGTGGGTGCTGGCATCGCACATGGCCAGAGGCAGTTCCTCGACACGGCTGTAGAGTGGCTTCCAGACGTTGTAAAACGCAACGCGACTCTTGAGCAAGGTTTCGGCCTCGCCCGGCAGCAGGTCATGGACCCTTTGCGGCCCACTCCTCACGGTGTAATCGCTGTGCACCAGCAGGACAGCGGGGCGCTGGACCTCGGTCTGCTGTTTCAGATCGGCGGGGAGCCGTTTGCGAATCGTGTGATCAAAAATTTCGACGCGCTTCGCACCCGTGTGAGTCATGACAAACGCCCGGACTTGTTCGTAAAACTCCTGCTTGACCTTGTCATCATCATCAAATTTGACAAAGGAAGCTTCGAACTCATGCAGTTCGAAACCCTCTCGGTCCAGGCGGATTGTATGCCGCTGTGGCCAGGCGTCGTGGATATCGACTTCTTTTGAATCGGTCCCCGGCGGGTTGAGCTTGACGCTCGGGTCGGGCTCGTAGAAGTAATAGTCAGGGGGTATGCCGTTATCCACTGAATAATTCAGGGTGGCACGCACAGGGTGCGAAGGCGTCATGTCGGTCCGATCAATCGTTACTGGGGTTTTTGGGTGGTAAACCCTTCATAGACCGTCGTGTTCTGCCAGCAGGGCAGATTCTCAACGCGCTCGTGCAGCCAACGCTTGAGATTGCCGTGTCCGTTCAGCGGCAGTTGTTGCCATCCGTGCAGGTGCATCGGCGCGGCCAAGACCACGTCGGCGATCGTCGGATGTGAGCCGCTGATCCAGTCGGTGCTATCAAGACGCTTATCGAGAATGCCCGCGAGCTTGTGGAACTGAGCTTCCTGAGCGGCCAGGACTGCCGGGTCGGGCGCGCCACCGAGCAGCGGTTTAACGCAGTTTTCGACGAGGAAAACATAGCAGCTCGGAAACCAGCTGGAGGACTCCCACAACAGCCACCGGTTGATATCGGCGCGGGTCTTGAGGTTCTTCGGATAGGCTGCATCGTTACCATGTTTGTCAGCGGCATATTGCAGGATCGCATTCGATTCCCAAAGGACAAAGTCATCGTCGACCATCGCCGGCAACGAGGCGTTTGGGTTGAGGCTCAGGAAGGGATCTTCTTTTTGAGCGCCCTTGAAGTAGTCGACGTATTCCAGTTCATAAGGCGCACCGATGAACTGAAGGCCAGCCAGAACCTTTCTGCAATTAACGGTAATGGGGTCTGCGTGAATCTTCATGTTGTCTCCTTTTGTAATCATTCATAAACCGATACAAACCCAGTGTAGGAATTGACCAATTTGGAGGCAACTGCTGTACTGCGAACAGATTATCTTCAGATCGCGAACAATGATTCCTTCCGAGCGTCAGCAAAGGCCCATCTCGACCGATATGCTCAGTGCCTTCATCAAGGTGGCTCAGAGCAGCAGCGTGAGCCAGGCTGCGGTAGCGCTCGATGTGAGCAAGAGCCTGGTGAGTAAACGTATTGCTCAACTCGAAGAGCGGCTGGGCGCGACCTTGTTCAGTCGCAGTACACGCAAAGTTGCTCTGACCCCGGCTGGTGAGGTTTATCTCGAATTTGCCCAACGAGCCGTCAATGAGATTTCCGGTGGTCTCGAGCGCGTTCGTGTTCTCAAAACGGAACTGACTGGGACGCTGAGGCTGACGGCACCGGTTTCGTGGGGGCAGCGCGTTTTGGCCAAGCAACTGCCGGAATTCTTGCGGCTCCACCCGGCCCTTGAAATTGAACTCAGGCTCGCCGACCGGTTATTCGATATCGCCGCAGAGCGCATCGATATCGCTTTTCGCTGGTCAAGCGCTGCGGGCTCGGAGTTCAGAAGTACCCCGATGGCCATGGTCGAGTGGTTTCTGGCCGCGTCGCCTTTGTACTTGTCCCTTAATGGCACGCCAGCCTCGCCATCCGAACTGATGAAACATTCTTGCCTTTACTATCGACGTGACAATAGTGACGACATCTGGACACTGGTCAGTGAAGTCACCAAGGCCGACCAGATACCCGAAACGGTGACCGTCAAAGTGAATGCTCGTTATCGGGTGGACAACCCCGAGGCCGTTTATGAATCAGCTGCCGCCGGGCTGGGAGTAGCCCTTCTGCCCGACTATTTATGTGAAAACGCGATCCGCAACGGTACGCTTGTGAAGGTCCTGACGGGTTGGACCGCCAAGACCAAGTTCGGCACCCAAGTGGTTGCGCTGTCAACGCCCGAGCGTATGAAATTCACGCGCAACCAGTTCTTGCTTGACCATTTGAAGCTTGCCCTTGCCCCGACCTGGATCGATTCGAGGCCAAAGACATCCAACCCGGTGCCACACTAAGAATATGCACACCACACATCACTTAAATCGCCGGCTAACCCTTGGCGCCCTTCTGGGTGCTGTGATGCTGCCTAATCAGGCCTTTGCCGCTGCCGACGGCCCCGACGGTACGGCCTTGACGGCAGTGATCGCTGGCGCCCATCGCAGCAATGCCAACCGCGCCCGCGATGGGGCGCGCCACCCATATGAAACGCTTCGATTCTTCGGCCTGGCACCGACACAAACGGTGGTCGAGATCGCGCCCGGCGCAGGGTGGTACACCGAGATTCTGGCGCCTTATCTGAAAAATACTGGCCGCCTGTATGCCGCCCACTATTCGGCGGACGCTCCGGAAGAAGGCCGGCGCCGCGCTCGGGCGCGTTTCGAGTCCAAGCTGGCGCAGGACCCTGCAATTTTCGGTCGGACAATCCTCGGGACGTTACCGCGCGACGGCGGCGGTTTCACCGACATCGCACCCTTAGGCGGGGCTGACCTTGTGCTGACCTTCCGAAACGTGCACAACTGGATCGAGGATGGCCATCTCGACGCGATGCTTCGCGCCTTCCACGCGGTGCTCAAACCGGGTGGCGTACTTGGTGTCGAGGAGCATCGTGCGGCGTCTGGGACCCCGATCGCGCAGATTATTGCGAGCGGTTACGTACCCGAGGACTTCGTTATAAAGAGTGCAAATGCTGCCGGTTTCATACTGGCCGATCGCAGCGAGATCAACGCGAATCCGCGCGACACCAAGGACCATGCTCAGGGCGTCTGGTCGCTACCACCAACCCTGCGTGGCGGCGAGGTTGATCGCGCGAAGTTCATGGCCATTGGTGAATCCGATCGCATGACGCTGAAGTTCATCAAGCCGGCAACCTGAGTCAGCACGAGCGCTGAAGAGACCATGTGCGACGACGAGGCAACCGCGCCCAGCCTTGTGCTTCCCGCGCAGGGGATGTCACACTGAGGCTGAATTTGTCTTCCAGGGACTGAAGCAGTGCATCTCACGACCGACGTTCTTGTGATTGGCGCCGGTGGCGCAGGTATGTATGCCGCCCTCGAAGCCGCCCGCCATGGTGCAAATGTGTTGTTGATCGATCGGAGTCTGATCGGGCGCGGCGGGGCGACCGTCATGGCGCAGATGACGGTTGCGGCCGCCGTGGGTGGTGAATGCCCCGATCACTGGCAACATCATCTTGTCGACACGCTACGTGCCGGGCGCGGTCTGTGTGATCCGGCGCTTGCCCGAGTGATCTGCGAAGACGGGCTTGAATGTATTTTAGAGATGGATTCCTGGGGCGTCGGTTGGGCGCGTAAGGAAGGTCGGTTCACCCAGGTGATGGCACCCGGCCATGACCGGCCCCGCTGCGTCTATGTCGACTTTCTGAATACTGGGCCTGCAGTCTCCAGAACTTTGCGCACCCAACTCATTCGCGCGGCAGGCCCTGAATCTGCGCGTGCGGGTCTCGTCCAAGGCGCCACGCCAGGCTCGATTCGACGGGTCGGCGATTTACTCGTCACGCGCCTGGAAACCCAGGGCGGCGAATGTGTTGGGGCCACCGCGCTCCATTTGTCTACCGGTGAACTCGTCAGCATCGGGGCTGCGGCCACCGTGATGGCTACCGGTGGATTAACGCGCCTATATCGGCGCAATAGTGCCTCGGCCAATATGGGCGGCGATGGGTATGCACTTGCACTTCGGGCGGGCGCGGCTTTGCTTGATATGGAGTTTGTCCAATTCTTTCCGATTGGCCACCTCGCGCCCCGCATGATTGGAATGGACCCGATTATGTGGGACCCGTTCCGCTACAAACTCGGTGGTCGTCTACTGAATGGAAATCGTGAGGAATTTGTTCAGAACTACGGCGCTGCTGTCTCGGACAAGTACATCGTGACCCGTGATTTAGCGACTTACGCGATTACCAAAGAGGTCGAAGCGGGGAGAGGTTCTCCCAATGGCGGCGCCTATTTGTCATTTGAGCATCTGAGTGCCGAGGTCTTGCGCGAAGCGTTCGGGCCCGTGATTGATCGGATCGCTAAAAATGGCATCGATCTCACCCAGATGCCGATCGAAGTGGCGCCGATTGCGCACTATCACATGGGCGGCATCCAGGTCGACGCCCAGATGAGAACGACATTGGCGGGTCTTTTGGCGGCGGGCGAAGCCGTTGGCGGCGCTAACGGCGCAAACCGCTTATCCGGAAATGCGATTACCGAAGCGCTGGCATTCGGGCGCAGAGCGGGTCGCAATGCAGCTCATGACGCGCTCGCCAGCGGTGCGCTGCGCTGGGATGGTGCCGGACGTGATGCGCACTGGTACACCCAGGGACCATCCCATCTGGATTTCAATCCGGCTCAAATGCTGGTTGAGTTACAGGCGCTGATGGCCGATGAGGTCGGGCCATTTCGCACTGAGGCCGGCCTGCTGCGTGCGTTACACCGACTAACGGCCATGCGCGCTCAGGTCGGGGAAGTACCACCAAAAGGAACTGGCGGGCTGGATTGCGTCCGGATTGATTGGTTCGATCTTTTTCAGATGTTGCTCGTGGCTGAAGTCGTGACGCGTGCTGCCTTGCTTCGCACTGAGAGCCGCGGGGCGCATCAGCGCGAAGATTTCCCGGGGCTTGACGAGTCGTGGCGGGTCAATCAGGTGGTCAATACCGATGGCGGTGGCCAGCTGAATATTGCGCGACGCATGGTGCCGGCATCGGTGCTGATCCCCGATCCCGTGGAGCTCGCATGAGCCAAATCGTCAACCACCTCGGCGACCACCGCGTCAACCTTCAAGTCAACCTTCAAGTCAACCTTCGCATTAAACGGGGCGCCCCTGGCGACGCACTCCGGTTCGAGACCCATGACGTCCCGTTCGAACCGGGCCAGTCGGTGCTGGACGCCTTGCGTTGGGTGCGGGCGCACGTGGATCCGAGTCTGGCAATTCGATATTCCTGCATCAATGCTAACGCCTGTAAAGAATGCATGATGAGAGTCGATGGCAAGACGGTCTATGCCTGTCTGGCAAAACTGGAGGCGCGGGAGATGGTGATTGAGCCGTTGCCCAACAAGCCGCTGGTGAGGGATCTTGTGACTGAGGTGGCGCCTTCGGACGAGGAACTGTTTGTGTCGTCGAAAGTCTGACTTCAGGTCAGACGTTTGCGCAACTGCTGGCTTAGTGCGTCTACGCAGGCCACCATTCCAATCATGCCCAGCAGCACTGATGCGGTTTTGTGCATTTGGAAAAGGCTCAGATGAAACGCCAGCAATTGGCCGAGTCCGCCGGCGCCGACCACACCCAGGATAGCCGCCGCTCGGATGTTGTTCTCCCATCGATAAAGGGTGTAGCTCATCACCTGGGGCAAAATCGTGGGCAGGGTGGCATAAAAAAAGACGCGACCTGAACCGACGCCCTGGGCCTTGAGTGCCATCGCAGGCCCGGTGGGGGCGTTTTCAAGGGCCTCTGCGTAAAGTCGTCCCAGGACACCCGCGGTGTGTAGCGCAAGCGCTAACGTTCCGGCAAATGGCCCCAAGCCTGCCGAAATCAGCAGGAGGCTAGCCCAGACAAGTTCCGGAATGGCGCGCAGGGCATTGAGCACCCACTGGACTGGGGTTCGAGTCCAGGTGCGCGCTTCTGCGCGATTTTGGCTTCCAGGGATGGCCAGCAACATTCCCAGCAGGGCAGCCAGCAAGGTGCCAAGAACGGACATGGCCAGGGTCTCCCAGGCACCCACGATCACTTTTTGAATGAATTCTGGTGAAGTTTCAGGAGGAACGAATTCCCCCAGAAAGCGCCCCATGCTCGCGACCGCCTCGGCTGACCAAAAGGCTTGCCACTGCAAATCGATGGTCGCGAAGCTTGCAATGACCAGGCATAGCAGTGCTGTCAGTACTCCCCAAGCCTGGGTTCTCATCCGAGTACCTTCCGGATCGTTGCACTGGCACGGTCTGCAAGCGCAACCAGTCCGATGAAGACCAGCAGCATGGTCGCCACCTCGGCGCCGGCGAACATCTTCATCGAATTGTCCATTTCCTGGCCCAGTCCTCCCGCACCTACAAAACCGAGAACGACGGACGAGCGAATGGCGCATTCCCAACGGTAGACGGTGTAGCTGGTCAACTCCGCTGCACAGGTGGGTAGTAAAGAATGGAAGAACGCCTGCATTCGGCTGCTCCCATTTCGTAGCAGCGTTCTGTTCGAATGCTGATCGGCACTCTCTAGAATTTCCGCATACACCTTTCCAAGCATGCCCGCGTAGGTCAACGAGATGGCCAGGACGCCCGCGGTCGGGCCCAGGCCAACTACCCGAACAAACACCAGGGCCCACACCAGTTCGGGAATGCTGCGCAGAACAATAAGCACCCAGCGAACCGACTGGCGAATCCAGAATGGCACTGGGTCCATCTTGCCCGTCAGCCCCGAGAGCGAGAGCACCCTTGCCGCAACCAGGCTCAGTGGAATGGCCAGCAAGAGTGCCAGGCTGATCCCAACGGTCGCCATGGCGACCGTGCGCCAGGTTTCTCGCGCAATCAGACGTAAAAACTCGGGATCGACCGCAATTGGCCAAAAGGTTCCAAGAAATCGAACCGTCGCCTGAATGCTGTCGGACTCGAATAGAGCCCAGGGACGGAACTCGGTCGCGATGCCTAGGGGCCACAACAGGGCAAAACCGGCCACGATGGAGAAGAGTCGGGATGCGGTAGCGGGATCCCGGATGGGCTCGGCGCGCCGCATTATCGGCAGTGCAGGGCGGTGACGCTGACGCCTGGGCCCCCAAGATGTTCATCGGCGGCATCGGCACCGCACAACTCGTTACTGGAGGTCTCGTAGAGACTCTCCAGGGCCTCTTGTGTGACTTGTGAACTCGGCAAATCGAAGGCCAGCTTTCCTTTGCGAAGGCCGATGATTCGTGGAAAGAATGCCAGGGCGGCGTCGACCTGATGCAGTGTCGTTACCAGGGTCGCGCCGCGTTCATTCGCACTGTCGACCAGAGCCCGCATGGCTTGTTGTAGTCTGGCTGGGTCGAGCGATGACAGGGGCTCGTCAATCAACCAAAGCGATGCGGGGGACATTAGGGCGCGGGCCAAACCCACCCGCTGGCGCTCCCCGCCTGAGAGCTGATCGACCCGCTCGAACAGCTTCTCGGCCAGATCAAAGCGCTCGAGTGCCGCCAACGCACCGGGGAGATCACTCGGGACTATGAGGGATCGCAAGCTGGCGAAAAAGCCGATCGACGGCAGTCGTCCAGCCAGCACGGCTGTGACGACCCGTTGACGTGGAGGCAGCGGCGGAACTTGCGGGGCGAGAAATAAACGGCCCCGCAACCGCTGTAATTCTGGTTTTGACAACTGCCAAGGGTCCTGTCCGTCGAGTGACAGCGACCCGCTCAGGGGCTTCATGGCACATGCCAGAACCTCCAGCAACGTCGTCTTCCCCGAACCCGAGGGACCGATGATGGCGACGTGTTCGCCAGCGCCGATCTCAAGACTCAGGCGCTCGATTGCGCGATCATCGGATGAGCGATATGCGCGATGCCGAGCCTCGAGATGCCTGGTTTGAATCTTCAAGGCGTCGGTTTAAGGGGGGCTCAAAGGAGTTGGGCGCTACGGGCTGCAGTTTCGATTTCTTTGTAGTTCTCGGCCTGGGTCGGCACAAAACGGCTGGCACGCTGCAATTCAAGGATCTCTTTGCCTTCGGGGGTTGTCTTGCTCAAGCCCAAAAATGCCTGCTTAAGTTTTTCACGCATGGCCGATGGCATATCAGCATGGACCGACCAGTTGTAGTCGAAAAACGGCGCAGTGGTATGGAAAACCTTGACCTTGCTCGGGTCCACCTTTTTCTCAGCAACAAAACGCTCCCAGACCTGAATGTTGAGTGCGCCCGCCTGAACCTTGCCGGATGCGACTGCCGCGATCGTGGCATCGTGGGCGCCACTGAAGGCAACGCGTTTGAAATCCTTGTCCGGATTGATGTTGGCCGCGAGAAGTGCGCTGCGCGGCATGAGATGTCCAGAGGTGCTGCTCTGCGAACCAAAGCTCACATCTTTGCCCTTCAGATCATTAAGCGTGCTAACCGAGGGGTCACTGGTGATGAACACCGACTTGAACTGTGTGTCTTCTTCACGCTGAACCAGGGGAATGATTTTTCCGCCCGACCGGACGTTGGCTTGAACAAACGTGAAGCCCCCGAACCAGGCGAGATCAACGCGTTTGTTGACCAATGATTCAACCGCTGCCGCGTAATCAGTTACTGGCACAAACTGAACTTTCATGCCGAGTTGCGATTCAAGGTAAGCCACGAGCGGCGCTGCCTTGCGGGCTAACTCGCTGGGTGCTTCGTCCGGGATTGCGGTGACTCGAAAGACGGTTTGGGCCTGCGCCACACTGATGCTCCCCACCAGAAGGCTGGCAAGCAAGTTGAGACCACGACGCACAAAGGTGGCACGGTTCATAAGACTTCCTGTGGTGTCCGGGCCCGCAAGAGGTTAGGGCCCAAGTTGCCGCGTAGGATGCCAGAATATTGCGGGGCACAAACCGAGACAGGTACTCATTGAAGCAAGAATCAAATCTGGACGCTCAAGCGATTGGCGAGCTTGACGAAGGGCTGTTGCGACCGCGGGCTCAAATTTCTCCCAAGTATTTTTACGATAGTCAGGGATCGCGCCTCTTTGATGCCATTACGGCCCTGGACGAGTATTACCCGACCCGAACTGAAGCGGCGATCCTCGAATCTTCGGCTGCCGAAATCGCCCGAGTTGTCCCGGCGAAAACAGTTTTGATCGATCTGGGCGCGGGAAATTGCGCCAAGGCTG
>Ga0209598_10000973_pt1 | contig 23249 bp, 23 predicted proteins | sample M_140807_EF_Meta_FD_187317 | JGI IMG/M metagenome (GOLD analysis project Ga0209598, IMG submission 187317) | Freshwater microbial communities from Lake Montjoie, Canada to study carbon cycling - M_140807_EF_MetaG (SPAdes) (version 2) | ecosystem: Environmental > Aquatic > Freshwater > Lake...
GGGGCTTATTTGCCCGGGCAAGCGCCCCAGACCGTGGTTCGGTATTATGTGGAGGCGGTTGCCACGAACACGGCTCAATCGGTGACCTACTATCCACCGGGAGCGGAGCACGATGTGATGGTTTACCGTACGCAGGGTGGTGCATCGCGCGATCGCTTGGTTCTCAATGAAATTATGGCCCTTAACCAGGGCGGTCCGGTGGATGATAACGGCGAAAGCGAAGACTGGATCGAGTTGCACAACCGGAGCAATGCCTCGGTGGATGCCGGTGGTTATTGCCTGACCGATAACCCGGCGAACCTCCGCAAATGGAGCCTCCCCCTTGGCACCAGCGTTCCCGCCGGTGGTTACTTGGTGATTTGGGCCGATGAAGACAGCAGCCAAGGTCCTTTGCATACCAATTTTAAGTTATCCGCTTTGGGGGAAACCTTGTACCTCTACGATAGCAACTTGGTGCTCCAAGACGAATTGATTTTTGCGGCCCAGGTGGCGGATTCTTCGTTGGCGCGCATTCCCAACGGAAGCGGTGCTTTTGTGCGTCGTCCTCATACCATTGCCGCCAACAACAATTGGGCGCTGGGGGTTGACGCTACGGCAGATCGACAGCCCCTGCTCACCTTGTATCCCAACCCTGCTGAAGATATCCTAAGGGTTCGCTTGAATCTTATGGACGATGCGACTCCTTGGGTTGTGGAATTGGTGGATGCCACCGGACGTGTTCACCAGAAGGAGCAAGGTGTTGGTGGAGAAATCCGCTTGTCGGTCGAGGGAATGGCGACCGGGATGTATTGGTTAAGGTTAAGCCACGGTGACCGTCTGTATCTTCGTTCATGGATCAAACGCTAATTCCCAAACCTCGTTCGATGCGAAGGGGTTTGTTTTGGATAGTGGCCTGCTGCGCCCTTCTCTCCTGCGATCCGGGTCCCGGTGAAGGGGGTTATGCCTCGGTGCAAGGGGTGGTGATGGTCGAGGATTGGAATTCCACGTTCACCACCGTTCTTTCTCGCTACCCGGCCATGGATGAGCGTATTTACTTGGTTTTTGGGGATGATCCCGTGCCGGGAATGGATGGCAGGACATCGTACGATGGGCGCTATCGCTTTGGGTACTTACGGACCGGTCGATACAGGGTCTATTCCTATTCGGATCGCTTTCCGACATCGGGCAATACCTCCAACCAGGAGCCGGTTTGGCTGGATTTTGAATTGGGATCACGCAGGGATCAAAAAACCCTGGACACCCTTTGGATCAAAAAATAAATAGACGTACCCCCGTATAAACAGACCGATCCGGTTGGAATCAAAGCGATGAAAGGCCTGGACCTTCTTGAATTGCCGGAGGCGGCCTCTTTGATGAGGCGCTACGATCGCAAATACCTTTGTGCGGAGGCGGATCTGGAATTTTTGTGGGAGGCTCTGGACCATAGTCATTGTTATGTGGAGGTCAATGGCCAACGCGAAACGCTTTATACCAACGATTATTTTGATAATCCCGAATTGGCTTTTTACCACGCGCATCGCACAGGCCGACTGCGTCGTAACAAATTCCGACTAAGAACCTATCAATCGAATCAGCGTTCCTTTTGGGAGCTTAAACAAAAACACCCCCGGGGTTACCAAATCAAAGTCCGCACCGCCTTGCAACCCGGCGAAGCCACGGACAATCAACGGGCCAATCAGGCCTACGTGGATTTGCTAGCGCAAGGCTTGGAAGCGGGTCAACACCGGGTGGCGGGATTGCAGGCCCTGGTTCCCAACACCCTCCAACGGAGTCTGCGCATTGAATACCAACGCCAGACCCTGTTTAACCCTGTGAACGGGGAACGCTTGACCGTTGACCGGGCCTTGAAGGCCACCGACGGGGACCGTCGTTTGGATTTTGGGTCCTTGGTCCTGCTGGAACTCAAACAGGCCCGGCGCGAACGGCACTTGCTGGACCGATGGAGCCTGCAAGGGAGGGTTCAGGAGGGTTCCTTTAGCAAGTACTTTCAGTGCAAGCGTTTGATAATGCTCCAAACCCTGCCGGAACGGCCCAGGGCTTTTATTCGGTGGCCGCATCGTGCTACGCCAACCATCACTCTTAACAACCTACACGAATGTTGAATGATTTTGTTGCCCGTTTGATTCTGGATTTGGCTGCCGTCTGGTTGATGGTACGGGGGATATATTTTGGGGTTTACAAAACGAGGGATTTGTTTTTTACTCTCATCATTACCAACCTGGTTATTTTTATGTTATCCTACAGCCTCAACGGAACCGCCTTTTCGATGGGGGCGGCTTTTGGGCTTTTTGCGGTTTTTGGAATGTTACGGTTTCGGACCGAGGACATTTCCATCAAGGATATGACCTATCTTTTTTTGGCCATATCGTTGGGTGTTTTTTCGGCGGTGGCTGCTTTGCCCCTCCCGACGATGGGGGCGGTGATGTTGGGAATCTTGGGGTTAACGGCTTTGCTGGAAAGCAATTGGCTGTACCGTCGGGAATCGGTTCGGACGGTGTTATACGATCGGGTTGATTTGATTCAGGAGTCTAATCCTGAGCGAGTTATGGAAGATTTAAGGCTTCGGACTTCACTTCCGGTGCATCGTTACCAGGTCCTGCGCGTTGATTTGTTGCGGGATACCGTGCAACTCAAAGTCTATTATTTTGAATAAGAAGCGATCGGGGTTCCTGCCTCGTTTCTTGGCTCGCAAGGCGCTATTCCTTGGGGCTTTGTACCTGTTCAGTCCTTTTTTGGCCTCAGCGGTGGAGCCGGCTTTGTGGTTGCAGGGTTCGTACCCGTGGAGGGTGACACCCCAACTACGATTGATCGCGGAGGCTGAATTACGATTGGAGAGCGGGGTGCCACCTCCGCCTGTTTCGCTGCGGATCTTGGGGAGGGAATGGTATGCCGAGCGATTGCAAGCCGATTTGTCAGCCGATTACCGATGGAAAAACAAGATCGCCGGTTGGGACGCGGGGGTTGCGGGCGGTTGGCGCTTGGCTTGGAGGAACGGGCCAGGTGGAGTCAATCTTCGACCGCGCTGGATGATGGATGCTCGTTTGGGTCAACGCATCGGGATTTGGTCGGTGGATTATCGCCTTCGATGGCAGCAGCAGTTTTCGGATTTTGGTGGTTCTGCACCGGACTTGGATCAATCTTACGGCCGGCACAAGCTATCGTTGGGCTGTCGCTTGCCGGGACAGCGGTCGTTGGAGTGGTCCGAGGAATTTTGGGTACCGGTTCCGGGTCCAGTTTCGGGACTCAAGGCGTGGAATCCGGGGCTTTACGATCACCGGCGGAGCACGGTGCAATTTCGTTGGAAGGAAGGAGGGTCGACTTGGTCGGTGGGCGTGAGTTTGGACCGGGACCGGATGTTTCCCGGCCGTTCCGAACCGCAGGCTATCCTGCGTTTGGGGCACCAGCGCTCGGTTCCGGGCCGTTCTTCAAAGAACGAAGTAGGGTCGCAGCGGTCATCCCCATGATTTTGAGGTCCAGTCCCAGGGACCAGTTTTGGATATAAAGCAAATCCAGCCGAACCCGGTTTTTCATGTCTTGTTTGGCGCGGGTCTCGCCCCGATAGCCCATGGCCTGGGATAGGCCGGTGATGCCGGGCTTGACCCGATGCCGGGCCATAAAGCGCTCAATCACTTGGGAATAGGAAAGGGTGTGGGAGAGCATGTGGGGGCGCGGTCCGACCACGGACATATCACCTTTGAGGACATTCCAGAATTGGGGCAATTCATCCAAGGATGTGTTACGAAGAAAACGCCCCATGCGGGTAATGCGGGTATCGTCGGCACGGGCCTGCAATGTGTCCGCTTCATCGTTGAGGCGCATGCTGCGGAATTTGTAACAACGAAAGGGCCGGTTGTCTTTGCCCGATCGCCATTGCACAAAAAACACCGGCCCTGCGCTGTCCAGTCGTATCAACAGGGCCATCAAGGGCACCAGCCAGGAGAGCACTAGAACCAGAACCCCCAAGGACAGGACCAAGTCAACGGCCCGCTTAACACGCTGTGCACTCTCGGTTTCGAGCGCAAAGGGCCGAAGGCTCCAGATGGGCAGATGACCCAGGTAGTCCATTTCGATGCGTGCCAGCGGGACCATTCTGGTATCGGGGACCAGGTGCAGGTTGACCAAATGTTCGGAAGCAAGGCGGCTGAGGGCTTCGAGCTCGTTGCCTTTGGGCAGGGAGGCACTGCAATAAATATCCGAAATGGTTTCGGAGCGCAACAAATCGGGGAGGAGGGCCGGCCATTCATCGGCTCCGCCCAAGCGGTTCAGGTGCCTGGAATGCTCGTCTCTTTCGGGACCAAAGTAGCCCAGGATTTGAGGAAATAGTTGGAGGGTTTTGCGGTTAATCCGCTCAAAATCTTCGGCGATCCCGGGTCCTAGCAGCACCGCTTTGGCTCCCCGGTAGGGATGAAAACCGCTGCGGCGCAGGACGGTTGGAAAAAACCAGTGCCAGAGGATTTGGAGGTTGGCGGTCGCGGCCAGCATGAGGGTGATGAGAATGCGGGAATAATAGACTTTGATCAACCCGTTGAATGCGTACGTTGTTACAGCAAAGAGTACAAAGCACCGAAACCACAATGAGAGCCGTCGAAACGGATCGGAGGAAGGAGCGCGCTCGTACAATCCGGTGATGAGGGCCGATGTAATCCACAGCAAAAGAAGGATGCCCCAAAAGGCGACAAAATCCGGACTGAACAAATGTTGCCATTCCCCAAAGCGCAGGTAATAGGCCAGGGCATAGCCCAGGGTGACCAAGGCCAGGTCGGTACCGGCCAGGGGGCGGCTATAGCGCTTGCGGTGGAGGAGGCTCAAGGGGTCCTGGTTTGGAGGGGCGTTGTCGGTAGCAAAAATACCCGTTGGCTAGCAATCCAACGATGTAAATGCCTTTTTGGCGTTCGAGCAAGCTTTCGGTGAGCATGGAGGCCGCCACCAGCAGGACGGTCGCAATGCCCAGCCAGTAACGGTCCTCCCAATGCCAGCGTAGGGGAAGGAAGAGGCAGGTCAGCAGGAGGGCCAGGCCCAGGGGTCCCAGGGTGGCCAAGGTCTGCAGGTATTGGTTGTGGCTGTTGAAGCGGTTATCGAGGCCTGGGCTAAAATCGTTTTGGCGGTAGGTATCGAGGAGTTCTTTTTGGAAATCGCCGGCTCCAGTTCCCAAGAGGGGAAAATGCAGGTAACAGTGCAGGGTGTATTTCCATTTTTGGACGCGTAGAGCCCTTCCTCCCCAGCGGTCGCTTTGGTAGGTGCCTTGGAGGTTCACCATTTCTTTGTAGCGGGATTGGTTGACTTTGTTGCCGTTAATAAGGGCCCAAGGAAGGAGGAGGACCAAGAGGAGGAGAGGAAGGTAGACGAGGCGTAGCCGCCCGGTGCGGGCCAGAAAAAACACCGACGCAGTCAGCACCAGCAGGGCGGTCAACAGGGCCATGCGGGAGGAGAGTTGGGTAAGGAAAACCAAGGAACATCCCAGGTAAAGGGTATGAAAGAGCCTTTGACGCAGGGCGAGGCGGGGTGATGAGGGCGCGCTGGCCTCCGAGCCGATCACCCGATCTTGGAGGTAGGCAAGCATGCCCATGAGGACCCATATCGAAAGGTAGATGGGATGCAGGCCGCTTATTCGGGCCAGATTTTCGTAAACCAGGTCGGCGAACCAAAAGGCCGGGGCTTGGCTTCGAAAGAGGACATCGAGGACACAGACCAAGCCCACCAGACCACTGCTGATCCAGGTCCAACAAAGCAAGGCGGTTCGGAGGTTGGTGGTTTTTTGGTCCGTCAATGCAAAGGCGATGGGCCAGGTGAACAAAGGAATTTTGCTGATGATTTCGGTCCAGCCTTCGCTTTGGTTGTTGGTCCATAACAACGAAAGCATGGTCAACAAGCCCAGTAGAATTTGGGCCCAGGCGGGGAGACTTAGGCGGCTCAAAAAGCTGACCTGTTGGTTACTACGCTGCATGTCACCACGCTCTTGGTCACCACGCTGTTGGTCACCACGCCGGTTCCAAAAAAGGTAACCCAACCACAGGCCTTGGACGAGGACCTGCAAAAAGGGCGGCATGAAGACCCCGGCCACCAGCAGGGCGGCGATCCGGCTTTCGGGGCTTGGTGCCAAGCGGCCTACGGAGGTCAGGATGCGTTGGAGCATTGTTGGAGTAGGTGGAGGTAGGCTCCCATGATTTGTTCAGGGGTGTATTGTTCGGCGACGGTTTGGCGGTGTTTGGCGGGCCAGGATTCAGGCCAGGGGTTGTCGTTGGCCAGGTACGTACCGAGAGCGATGGCCTCGTCAAAATAGACGGCTTCATCGCCCAAAACCGAACGGTTAAATTCGTTGTTATGGGCCACGATGCGGCAACCCGAGGCCATGGCTTCGAGGAGGGAGGGGTTGGTGCCGCCAACGCTGTGCCCGTGGAAATAGAGGCGGCATCCCTGGCGCAGGATTTCGAGGGTGTCTTGTTCGTAGATGCCTCCCAGCCAGCGGATGTGGGGGCTGTTGGGATGCCGGGCCTGCAGACCGCGGGCAAAGGCGTTGGCGGGCCGGCCGACGAGGACCAGGGGTGGAAGGGTGGGACGGAGGGCGGCCGCGTGGGCATGGGCCTCAAGCAAGGTGTGGATATGGTTGTCCGGTTCCATGCGGGCAATCAGCAGGTCATAGCCCCCGGGCACCAACCCCATAGGCCCCAAAACCTGGGCGAGCTTTTCGGTAGTCAGGGGATCAACGGGCAGTGCCGCGTACGGGATAAAAGTGGAGTCCAAACCGTAGGTCTGTTGTAGGAATTGGGCGATTCCCTTGGAATCCGATACCAGGGCTTGGCTGCGATGGGCGGCCCTTGCTTCGGACCAACGCAAAAATCGGCGAACAAGCCCTCGGTATTTGCTGCGCCTCCATTCCAGCCCGTCCATATTGGTCACCACCGGGACACCGGACGGGTGCAAAGGGTACCAAAGCGCTGAACTGGTGTACCCCAATTGAAGGATGACATCGTAGGACTTTCGACGCGCATGCAGGATACCCAGCAGGTCGTAAACAAACTGCCCGGCCGTTCCCAGATGATTTTCGGGGTCGTAACACCGAACAATTTCAACCCCTTGGTATTCCGATTCCCGGTAGGGATGCAAGGAAGAATTGTAAACTGTGACACGATGCCCCTGCTGGACCAGGAAAACCGCCAGTTGTTGGGCAAATTGCTCAAATCCCCCGTATTGGTTGGGTATGCCCCTGGATCCCAGGATGGCAATATGCATCATGCCCAAAAATAGACTCCTATCGGTTGACTTGGTTGCTTTGTTGTAGGTTTGCGCCGTGGGACTGGTCGTACGCCAAAGCTTCAAATCCACCCTGGTCACCTATGTAGGGGTGGCATTGGGCGCATTGAACCTGCTTTATTTCTTTCCTCGCTACCTCAACCCCGAACTCATCGGGATTCGGGAATTGCTGTTGGGGGTCGCTCTGAGCCTTTCCATCTTCACCCAACTGGGCCTCCAAAGCGCCATGTCCCGGTTTTTTCCCTATTTCCAGGATGAACAACGGCAGCATAACGGATTTCTGTTGTTTTCGTTGGGGGTAGGGGCGGTGGGCTTCCTGATTTTTGGGGGCTTGTTTTGGTTTTTGAAGGATTTCTGGCAAAGCCTTTTTGCCGCCAATTCCCCGGAAGCCAATCGCTATTGGTGGATGATTCTTCCGCTGACGGCGCTCATCATGCTCCAGAATATTTTGGAGATCTGGGCCCGATTGCATTTGCGCATTGTGGTCAACGCCCTCCTGCGCGAAATTTTGCTAAGGGCGGGGTTAACGGTTTTGACCTTGGCCTATGGTCACGGTTACCTGGGATGGGATGCCTTTTTGTGGGGGATTTGCGGGACCTACGCTGCTTTGGTGCTATTGCTCGCACGGTATCTGCGCTTGATGGGGGTTCTGTACTTGGACCCATCGCGCATACGGGTTCGCAGAGCCCTCCGTCCACTGATGCTACGTTATTCGCTTTGGATGATCATCGGTGGGGCCGGGGTTGTGATTGCGGAACGTATTGACGGTCTGATGCTGGCCTGGCTCACCGGCCTCGCCGCCACCGGTATTTATTCGCTGTCCTTCTTTGTGGGGACCATTATCGAAATGCCTCGCCGCTCGGTTTCCCAAATCGCAGGGACCCTAATAACCCATGCTTGGAAATCAAGGGATTATGGAACCCTTGCCAAGCTCCATCAACAGGCGGCCCTCAACCAAATGCTGATCGGAGGGATGTTGCTTGTCTTGGTCTGGACCCACGTGGAAGCTCTCTTTGCGTTGATGCCCAACGGTGAAGTTTACAAGGCGGGCCAATGGGTGGTGTTATGGATTGGTCTGGCTCGCTGGTTTGATATGTCCAACGGCTTGAATTCAGAAATCATTTTGAATTCACCCTATTACCGATTCAACCTGGCATCCATTCTTTTTTTGGGACTTGTTTCTTTTGGCGCTAATTACCTCATGATACCGAGGTACGGCCTGACCGGGGCTGCCGCCGGTAGCACCCTGTCCATCCTCCTTTTCAACGGACTCAAGGGGGGATTTCTATGGTTCAAATTGAGAATACAGCCCTTTGGGCGGTCCACCCTTGCGGCGTTGCTTCTCTTGGTGGTGGTTTACGGCTTCGGTCTTTTGCTTCAAGCCCTGACCCCTCCATCGCACGAATCCCACCTTGTCACCTTGTGGCGCGTTGGATGGCAATCGTCCCTCATGGTTGGGCTCTTTGTGGTTGTATTGTACAGAACCCGTTTGTCTCCCGAAATCCGACAGGGGATGGAGCATTCTTTGGAACAAATCCGGCGAAAGACCGGCCCCTCATCTCCAAATCAAAAAAAACCAAATTAACCGAGGATTTGAGCGGCGTGGTTTTTGGTATCCACCTTGGCGATAACCTCTTGTATGATTCCGTCGGCACCGATGACAAAGGTCACCCGGTCGGTTCCCATATAGCTTCGACCGTACATGCTTTTTTGGACCCAGGTTCCAAAAGCTTCGTGGACGGTTTTGTCTTGGTCGCTGATGAGGTCAAAGGGTAGTTGAAATTTGGCGATGAACTTCTGATGCGAAGCAGGTGAGTCGCTGCTAACGCCCAAGATTTGGTAACCGGCTTGGAGTAGGCTCTGGTAATGATCCCGCAGACTGCAAGCTTCGGCCGTGCAACCAGGCGTATCGTCCTTGGGATAAAAGTAAAGGACCAAACGTTGCCCCTTGAATTCATGGAGGCTCCGCATTTTTCCGTTTTGGTCCGGAGCTTCAAAGGCAGGGGCTTTTTCGCCAACTTGGGGTCTGGGCATGGTTTGTGTGTTTGAGTTTTAAGGTTCAGGGAGCAAAGAGGACGGGTCCATTCCTTCGATGTCAATGAGGAGACGATGGATTCGGGAATTGCCGGCTTTGTCTTTAACAATCAATTCCAGGTTTTGGTTTCCAAGTGGAAAGCATTCGTCCACGGCGACGGTCAACAGGCTGTTTTTGGCATCGAATTGACCCAAAACCCAAGCATCGCCGACACAGAGTCGGTAATCGTGCACACCGGTCATGGCATCGCTGATCCGATAGGAAAGGATTTGACCCCTCCGAAGGGCCTTTATTTTGGGATTGAGCAAGCAACGGATGGCGGGTGGCACGGTGTCAGCAACCAGGCTCAAACGACCGAACATCCGTGCCTGGCTCAGGAACCAATTTCCATCCCAAGTCCCCGAATGGTAGGCGATTTGATTCCCCAGGCCTTTGTTTTCCAAAAAAACCTTGGAACGCAGGGATGGATTGATCCGATGGGGCCCAGCCTGAATACGGACATCGTAGGGTTGATGAACCGGCGTCCGAGCGTTGTGAATTTCCCAAGTTCTGGAGGACAGGTTACCCGATGTTGGAGGAAGCGATCGATGACGCAACGGCTCCTCATCGTAGAGAGTCCCTGGAGGCAAACGCAGAACCAGGCCTTGATCCCGAAGGATGGTTTCGCGGTCGGTCGGAATGCGCGGTGCAATGCGAATCGGAACGGCCGCTGCTGAATCCGCCTTGACCGCAAAGCCTCGCCCGGCTTTGTTCCCGTTAAAGTCATAACACCATATTTGCACCGAGTCGACGGATCCCTCGTTGGGAGGGTAAAGCAAACCGTTCCGACGAATGCGACCGTACATAGGCAGCTGGTTTCCAGGACTTACCTGACAGCGATGCCTTTGGGATCGATCCAGGATTCTGGATGGATAATCCATCACCGAATTCCCATAGCGCGTTTGGTCAAAATGAAAACCATCTGCTTTGAATTCGTAGATGGTATCTCGGTTCTGTAACACAACAATGCGATAGACCCCGGTGGTTAATTCGTTGGAGTCTTGCCGATCCCTGGCCATTAATTCGATATACCCTGTGCTCTTTAAGGGAACCGGGATCACAGAGGCCGATTCAGAGGGCGTACCATCGTCGCTGAGGGGATACGTCCGTGGACGGACGACTGCGGGTGCAGGCTTGCGTTTGGATTTGCGGGATTTCCTGCCTTTGCTTTTGGTTACCTTGGTTTTGGGCGGGAACAAGTCGGTGGTCCGTAACACACGTTGACTGAGGCCGGGACCCGCTATTTCCACCAAACGAAGGGATTGAAAATAAGGCGCCTTTTGATCCAACAACCTCAAACCCAAATGCTGTGGGTTGATGATCGCTTCGCTCAGGGTATGGCGGATTTCAAAGTGAAGGTGGGGTCCCCCGGAGCCGCCGGTGTTGCCGCTGTAGCCAATGATTTGGCCTTGACGAACAGGGATTTCACCGGGTTTGAGGGCCAGATCCAGTTCAAATTGAAGGTATTGATAGTGCCGCGTCTTGATCCATTCAGCCAAAGGGCTGGCGTAGCGCTCCAGGTGGGCATAAACCGTGGTGTAGCCGTTGGGGTGATCCAAATACACGGCAAGGCCATAACCCGTCGCCGAGGTTTTGATACGGCTCACATGACCGTTGGCGGACGCCAAGACCGGGACACCGGTATTCCCCCCGGTCCTGTAATCCAGTCCTGAATGCAAATGATTGGTTCTTAATTCCCCAAAAACACCCGAAGTGAGAGGAAGTCCTTCGACAGGATGAATAAAGTCTTGGGCAAGCACCCAACCCGGCCAGGCCAACCCCCAAATCAAGCCGATCGCAAATCGCAACAATCCCCGACTCATCAAAAGTTGGGACTCAAGACAAAGCGGCTGTAAAAATCTTCAATCACTTGGACCGCATCGGCCGCGGTATCCACCACCTGCAGGAGATCCAAGTCTTCGGGGCTGATGTTGGACTCGGTGATTTGAACTGTTTGGCGCAGCCAATCCATCAAGCCTCCCCAATAGCTTTTGCCGACCAAAATGATCGGAAATTTTCCAATTTTGTGAGTCTGAATCAGCGTGAGCGCCTCAAAAAGTTCATCCAGGGTCCCAAACCCACCGGGCAAAACAATAAAGCCCTGGGCGTATTTGATGAACATTAATTTGCGAACAAAGAAGTAATCAAAATTCATGAGCTTGTCGGCGTCAATGTAGGGATTATGCGTTTGCTCAAACGGTAAATCAATGTTAAGACCAACCGATTTTCCTCCGGCTTCGCGGGCTCCTTTGTTACCGGCTTCCATAATCCCGGGTCCACCTCCGGTGATGACACCGTAGCCTTTGGCTACCAAAAGGGTCGCAATTTCTTCGGCTACCTGGTAATAGGGACTATCGGGTTGGGTTCGGGCCGAACCAAAGATGGAAACACAGGGGCCGATACGGGAAAGTTTTTCGAAACCCTCCACAAACTCCGCCATGATTTTGAAAATTTGCCAGGAGGAGGAGGCTTTGATTTCGGTCCAGCTCTTTTGCTCAAAAGAATCTTGAAGCCTTTCTTTGGTGAGATTGTTATCCATGTTTTGGTTTTAGTCGGTGGGTGCTTGGGCTTGGGCAACGGGGTTCAATGGTCGTGAGAGGAGCCACAAGCCCCCAAAGGTGAGGGCGCCGTTCAAAATCAGTAATTCAAATCCGAATTGATAACCCCCAAGCCAACGGTCAGCGTTCGCTTTCAGGGCATAACAGAGGACCGGTGCGGCGACAGCCACCCAAGGGACCCAACGATCCAGAACGGGCCTCTTGGTGGCCAATCCAAAGGCGAACATTCCCAGCAAGGGCCCATAGGTATAACCGGCTACCGTGAATAATTGGGTGATGAGTGATTCGTTGTGCAGGGAATGAAAAATCAAGATTTGAACGGCAATCAGGAGAGACATGCCCAGATGAACGATTTTGCGCGTGCGCGTGCTTCCTTTGGTTTGGTCAAAGCCCAAAAAGTCCACGCAAAACGAAGTAGTTAGGGCGGCCAGAGCGGAGTCGGCCGTGGAATAGGCCGCTGCGATTAATCCGATAACAAAAGTTAATCCTGCCGCTACCGAAAAATGTTCAAAGGCAAGGGTGGGAAAAAGCAAGTCGGCCTTGGACGGCAAGGTCAATTGGTGGTGGTCTGCGTAGGCATACAACAGGTAGCCAAGAACCAAGAACAGAAGGTTGACCACCACAAGCACCAAGCTAAACCAAAACATATTCTTTTGGGCATCCCGGAGATTGCGGCAGCTCAGGTTTTTTTGCATCATATCCTGGTCCAGGCCGGTCATCACCACGGTGATAAAAATGCCCGAAAAAAACATCTTCCAGAAATTACGGCTTCCGTTGTCCCCAAAAAATATTTGGTCCATCGGGGTGCCGGGTTGGGCTCCGTTATCCGGGCATCGTAGGGCATCGCTGGTCATGGCCCTATAAAGCTCGGTGGCATTCCAACCCAAATCACCCATGATGCTGTACAGACTAAAAACAACAGCCAATAACAAAAAGGCCGTCTGGAAGGTGTCGGTAATGACGATGGTTTTCATCCCACCTCGATAGGTGTAAAGCCAGATGAGCGCAATGGTCAAAACCACCGTGAGCGCAAAGGGAATTCCCAGCGGGCCCAGAATAAACTGATCCAAGATCATCGAAACCAGGTACAATCGAAAGGATGAACCAATGGTCCGCGATACCAAAAAAAACGAAGCGCCGGTATAATGCGAAGAGGGGCCTAAGCGCAAGCGCAGATACCCGTAGATGCTGGTGAGGTTCAGGCGATAATAAAGCGGCAGAAGGACCCGTATAATGATTTGATAGCCAACAAAATAACCCAATACCAACTGAAAATAAGAAAACGCGTTGTTACCAACGCCTGCACCCACGGCGCCCGGTACCGAAACAAAGGTGACCCCCGACAAGGAGGCGCCTATCATGCCAAAGGCCACCAGATACCAAGGAGCTTGGCGGTTGGCCACAAAAAACGATTGGTTATCCCCGCCCCTGGAAGTGAACCAAGAGGTCAGCACCAGAATACCAAAGTATCCGAGGATTAACGAGAGAAGGAGGTAGGGGCTCAAAAGCTTTGTTTGATGGCGAAGTTAAGAAAGGCACGGGTCCTCGTTGGCTGTTGCTATTTTTGGGCCGTGGAATTGGGGTCTCAACTGGTGCAGGATGCCGTCAATGCCTTTGCGCGATTTCCGGGCATTGGTCGCAAGTCTGCGCTCAAGTTGGTTTTGCATTTGCTGCGCCGCGAACCTAGCGAGGCCTTGGGCCTGGGCGATGCACTCAAACGCCTGGTCGAAGAAATTCAGTATTGCGAGCGTTGCTTTCATTTCAGCGACCATGCTTTGTGTTCGGTTTGCTCCAATCCACGCCGTCAGCACGAAACGGTTTGCGTTGTAGCCGATCCCCGGGATTTGATGGCCATCGAGCAAACCGGTCGATACACGGGCGTTTATCATGTCCTGGGAGGCCTGATTGCCCCCCTGGAGGGCGTTCAGCCCGAGCAATTGCGTATCGAGGAATTGATGGCCCGGGTGGAAGCCGGAGCGGTGAAGGAGGTGGTTTTGGCCCTGAATTCAACCCACGAGGGCGAAACCACGGCCTTTTATTTGTCCAGGCGATTGTCCAACACGCCGGTTACCCTGAGCACCCTGGCCCGGGGTGTGGCTGTTGGGGCCGAATTGGAATACGCCGATGAATTGACCCTGGGCCGCTCCATCGCAGACCGGGTGCCCTTCAAGGGCTGATCAGGGGTCCATCGGGGGTGGTGACGTTCACTGCAAGGGCAGGGCAGGTTTTTTGGACCGTTTGCAGCTGAAAAGGAGGTCGAACCTCGTATATTTGCGGTCCTTTACCCGGAATAGTCCGGTTAAAGGTCAAATTTCAATCAATATCAAGTGGATACGTTAAGTTTCAAGACTGTCTCTGCCAACCGTCAGACGGTTGTGAAGAAGTGGTACGTCGTTGACGCCAACTCAGAGATTGTGGGACGCCTGGCCACCCGCATTGCTTCGGTTCTCCGGGGCAAGCACAAAGCCAGCTACACCCCACACGTAGACTGCGGGGACAATATCATTGTCATCAACGCAGACAAGGTGAGGTTTTCGGGCCAAAAAATGGGGGTAAAAGATTATTTCTTTTATTCCGGTTATCCCGGCGGTAAGCGCCTGGAGACGGCCAAGGAACTGATGAAACGCCGCCCAACCTACGTGCTGGAGAAAGCTGTCCGTGGCATGCTCCCCAAAAACCGGCTGGGTCGCGAGATGTTTCGCCACCTGCATGTTTATGCCGGTGCCGAACACCCGCATGGCGCTCAGAACCCCGAAAATCTAACCTTTTAATTCATGTCCCAGACCAACACCATTGGTAGGAGAAAAACCGCCGTCGCCCGGATTTATCTGACCCCCGGCAACGGTAGCATCACGGTCAACGGCCGTCCCTACAACGAATACTTTCCGCTGGAGACCCTCCAGCAAAAGGTCAACAAGGCCTTTGCAGCGACCCAGACCCTGGGTCAATACGATGTCAAAGCCAACCTCAGCGGCGGCGGTGTCTCCGGACAAGCCGACGCTCTTTTGCTTGCCCTGGCCCGTGCCCTTAACGAGCTCAACCCTGACTTCCACACCCCGCTCAAGGCCGAAAAGCTGTTGACCAGGGATCCACGTATGGTGGAGCGTAAGAAGTTTGGACGCCGGAAGGCCCGTCGTCGTTTCCAATTCAGCAAACGTTAATCGGAGGAAAGACCATGGCACAAGTTACACAGCAAGAAATGTTGGATGCAGGCGTTCACTTTGGACACCTCAAGCGCAAATGGCATCCCAAGATGGCTCCGTACATCTTTATGGAGAAGAACGATATTCATTTAATCGATCTAAACCATACCCAGTCCAAACTCGAGGAGGCTTCCAATGCCATCCGCTCGATCGTACGCTCTGGCCGCAAAGTTCTCTTTGTCGCCACCAAGAAGCAGGCCAAAGAAATCATCGAGTCCGAAGCTCAGCGTCTGAACATGCCCTACGTGACCGAGCGTTGGTTGGGTGGTATGCTCACCAATTTTGCGACGGTTCGCAAATCCATCAAAAAGATGTCCAACATCGACAAGATGGAGCAGAACGGAACCATGGCCACGTTGTCCAAGAAGGAGCGCCTGATGATTTCCCGCGAAAAGGAAAAATTACAGCGCGTTTTGGGTGGTATCGAAGAATTGAACCGCCTTCCAGCAGCCCTCTACATCGTGGATATCAAAAACGAGCACATTGCGGTCAAGGAAGCCCAAAAGTTGAACATCCCCACCTTTGCGATGGTGGATACCAATTCGGATCCCACCCAAGTGGATTTCCCGATTCCTGCCAACGACGATGCTACCAAGTCCATCGCCTTGATTACCAGGGCAATTATGGATGCCGTCGCCCAAGGTCTGGAAGAGCGCAAGTACGATAAGGACAGCGCCGAGGACGTTGCGACCGAAGAAGTTGCAGCCGATGCACCCGCCGTCGCCGTTGAAGCCGCTGCTGAAGTACCCGCCGAAGCACCCGCCGAAGCACCCGCCGAAGCACCCGCCGAAGCACCTGCTACCGCTGAGAGCGCCGAAGCAACCGAGGAAAATCCTGCCCTTTAAGAGGCACGTTTTTCATCCTTCGCTGTACGCTTTATAACAATCCTGTCTGTTCGCATCGCGCCGGCTTCACAAGGCCTCGCGTTGACGAGCGCAACCCAAAACCAATTCCGCCATTAATCATAACAACATGAATATAACCGCCGCTGATGTAAACAAACTCCGTATGCAAACCGGAGCCGGCATGATGGACTGCAAAAAAGCCTTGACCGAGGCCAACGGTGACTTTGAAGAAGCTGTCGTCATCCTTCGCAAAAAGGGTCAAAAAGTTTCGGCCAGCCGTGCCGACCGCCAAGCCAACGAAGGAATCGTGGTTGCCCTGACAAACGATGCCCAAACCCGCGGTTTGCTCCTGGAGCTCAACTGCGAAACGGATTTTGTCGCCAAGAACGAGGATTTTACTTCCTTGGCCCGCAAATTGGCCGAGCATTGCATGGCCCATGGATTGGGTTCAGCGGAGGCTCTTCTGCCAACGACCATGGATGGTGCGGTGGTTTCTGATTTGTTGGTCGAATACACCGGCAAAATCGGCGAGAAAATCGGCGTTAACCGCGTTGAGGTTCTGGAGGGTGAAGGGGTTGTCACCTACATTCATAGCAATGGCAAGTTGGGTGTTTTGGTATCTCTCAACCAGGCTCTGAACGAGAACGTTACGCTGGCCGGTAAGGATGTCGCCATGCAAATTGCCGCTATGAGCCCTATCGCCGTGGACAAGGACGATGTGGATCCTTCGCTGATCGAGAAAGAAATTGAAATCGGCAAAGACCAAGCTCGCGCCGAGGGCAAACCCGAAGCGATTTTGGAGAAGATTGCGATGGGCAAGCTGAACAAGTTTTACCAAGACCAAACCCTGCTCAACCAAGCCTTTGTGAAGGACAACGCCGTTACCATCGCGCAGATGTTGCAAAAGGTTCAGGCCGGTTTGACGGTCAAAGCATTTCATCGCGTTTCCATCGGCGCCTAAGCCCAGCCGCTCATGAAATACAAGCGGGTCTTGCTCAAACTAAGCGGTGAAGCCCTCATGGGGGCCCAGCAGTTTGGTATTGATCAGTCCGTTTTGGATCGTTATGCTTCAGAAATCGAAGCGTGTGTAAAGCACGGTGTCCAAATCGCCGTTGTGGTTGGTGGTGGGAATATTTTTCGAGGTGTTCAAGCCGAATCAGGCGGAATGGAGCGTGCCCAGGGTGATTACATGGGGATGCTCGCTACCATGATCAATAGCATGGCCTTGCAGGCCGCTTTGGAAAAGAAAGGAATTTCAACACGTTTGCAGTCCGCCATCAAAATGGAGCAGATTGCCGAACCCTTCATCCGCCGCCGCGCCGTCCGTCATCTCGAAAAGGGCCGGGTGGTCATTTTTGGGGCTGGAACCGGAAATCCTTATTTTACCACCGATACCGCCGCTTCGTTGCGGGCAGTTGAAATCCATGCCGATGTTATTCTCAAAGGAACGCGGGTGGATGGGATTTACGACAAGGATCCCGAGAAACACAGCGATGCAGTTCGCTACCAGACCCTTCAATACAGCGAAGCTTTGATTGGCAATCTGCAGGTCATGGACATGACCGCCTTTGCGTTGTGTCAGGAAAATCGCTTGCCAATCATCGTCTTTGACATGAACCGGCATGGTAACCTGTTGAAGGTCATCGAAGGCGAAGAAATTGGAACCCTGGTTCGATAAACCCGAGTTGAGCCCTGTTGGCCGTGGGCGCTTGAGGGCCTTGTTCTTAGCCCTTTGTTTCGTATTGGTTGCAAGCACCAAAACCAGGGCCGCAAGTCTGGATTCGGTGCAGCAGGTTTACATCCAACAATACCAAGCTTTGGCCATGGCGCATATGCGCTTGCACCGCATTCCTGCTAGTATCACCTTGGCGCAGGGTCTCTTGGAGTCAGCCGCCGGGACCAGCCCCTTGGCCCTGAAAGGCAACAATCATTTTGGGATCAAATGCGGGATGGGATGGAAAGGAGATTCGATGCATGTGGACGATGACCGACCCATGGATTGTTTTCGGGTTTATGAGCATCCCGATTCATCGTTTGAGGACCGTGTGCGTTTTTTGGGCAAAGCCCGCTACCGCTTTTTGTTTGATAGCCTGGAGGTCACCGATTACAGGGGTTGGGCAATGGGTCTCAAAAAGGCCGGCTACGCGACGGATACGGCTTATCCACCCCGCCTTATTGGCTTGGTTGAACGGTTGAAGTTGCATCGCCTGGACACCCTGGCCCTTGGACTTCCGGAGGCCACCGAAGAAGAGGTGGTCCCCGTTAGGAAGGAAGAGAGGGTTCCGGCTACGACTTCGGTCTTGTACAGTGCCGAGGCCGAAAGACAGGGCTGGATTATCGTAACACGTCCGGGAGATAGCCCCTTGTCCGTCGCTGAACGCGCGGGGCTCCCTTTGATCAAATTGCAGGCCTACAACAACCTGGATAGGGCAGAAAATGCTTTTGAGCCGGGTCGGGTGCTCATCATCAACCGTTACCGTTATGAACGGGAGCTCAAATCCCAAAAAGCTCTTTCTCCAAGAGCGCCAGCCAAAGGTGAATAATCCGGATATGGGATTCCTGGGCACGGTCGGCGGTCCCTTCGGTGGGAACGCCTAAGCAGACATCACTGACCGAAGCCAATTCCCCTCCATCCCCGGAGCCCAAGCCTATGACGAGCATGCCCCGTTCCTTGGCTTTGCGGCAAGCCCGTAACACATTGGCCGAACGGCCCGAAGTCGAAATTCCTACCAAAACATCACCGGGCCGCCCCAAGGCTTCGACCCCTCTTTCAAAGACCGCTTCGTAACCAAAATCGTTGGCTGCGCAGGTCAAAAATCCAGGATCACTCAAGGCCAAAGCCGCCAAAGCCGGCCGATCCTTGCGAAACCTTCCGCTCAATTCTTCGGCCAGATGCATGGCATCGCTCATGCTACCTCCGTTCCCACAACACAAAATTTTGTTTTCACGGCGTAGGGCCATCGCCAGCTTATTGGCCGCTAGCAGAATTTGATGATGCAGGTCCTGATCCATAACAAAGGATTGATGCATCCGATGCATCTGCTCCAATTCGTTGTTCAGGAGAGCCTTCAGGGCCTCTGGAGTTGATGGCTGTTGGTTCATGGATTAGCGTGGGGCAGATGCTTCCCGGAATTGGCGGATGCCCTGATCCAAAAATGTACGGAACAATTCGGGGTCCGGATCGTAGGAAGCCGGCGGCGCCAAGGATTTGCCTTCGTGATCCAGCAAAACATAATACGGCTGTGAATTGGTTTGGAATAGCGACGCCTGCAGGTCGCTGCAACGGGCCCCCAATTGATCAATCCACTGCCCGCTGAAGGTGGAACGGTACTGTTCGGCGGCGGGTAGAGGCGTCTTGTCATCCACATAAAGGGAAATCAGGACCACTTCGTTGCGAAGTCGTTCCAGGATATCGGGTAGTACCCATACCGAGGCCTCCATTTTGCGGCAATTCACGCAGCTATGCCCCGTAAAATCCAGCATAACGGGTTTGTTGACACGACGGGCATAGGCCATGCCCTCTTCGTAATCAAAGAAGGAGGGAAGATTGTGCGGTGCGTGGAGGATATCGCTGTATTTGGCAACGGGTTGATCCGAAGCGGCCCCGGAAGCAGGACCGTGTGTTGTTCCTAACACAAAATCTTGACTTGCCAGCGGCGGAACAAAGGCGTTGACCGCATGCAGGGGAGCTCCCCAAAGACCTGGTACCAAGTACAAGGTAAAGGCTATCGAAGCGATGGCCAAGGTCATGCGGACCAAACCCAAATGGGCCATGGGGCTGTCGTGGGAAAAACGGATGAATCCCAAAAGATACAGGGACAAAAGGGTGAAGATGGCAATCCATAACACCAGAAATATTTCGCGGTCGAGAATCCCCCAATGGTAGGCCAGATCCACATTGCTAAGGAATTTGAGGGCAAAGGCCAATTCCAAAAAGCCCAAGACGACTTTGACGGAATTCATCCAAGAGCCGGATCGAGGTAATTGTTGCAGCCAGTTGGGGAATACCGCAAAGAGGGTAAAAGGCAGGGCCAAGGCCAGCGAAAAACCCAGCATCCCTATGGCCGGCCCCAGAAGTGCTCCCCGAACCGCCGCTTCGACCAGGAGGGTACCGATGATGGGCCCGGTGCACGAGAACGAAACAAGGGCGAGGGTAAAGGCCATAAAAAACAAACCTCCCCAGCCCCCTTTATCGGCTTGGCGATCGGCTTTGTTGGTCCAGGACGAGGGGAGGGTGATTTCGAAGGCCCCCAGGAAGGAAAACCCAAAGACCAGGAGCATCCCAAAGAACACCAGGTTAAAGACGATGTTGCTGGCCATGTTGTTCAAGGCATCCGAACCAAATAGCAGGGTAACGCCCATGCCCAACGCCACATAGATGACCACGATGCTGAGTCCGTATCCCAAGGCCATGGTCCAAGTCCGGCCTTTGGAGCCTCCTTGTTTGGTGAAATACGAAACCGTCAGGGGAATCATCGGGAAAACACAAGGCGTCAGCAGGGCCAAGAGCCCTCCTGCAAAGCCGGCTAGCAACAAGGTCCACCAACCGGAGCCTTCTTGGGGCTTTTGGGAGGGGGTGTTGGAGGGGTTTTGCTCCCGGATTTCTCCCTGGTTCTTGGTTTCAGTCGCCGAGAGGTTACCGGCAGCGCTGGTGTCGTTGGATGGGTTCTCTGCCAACGTTTCGGTGTAGCCCTCAAGCTTCCAGCGTAGGCTGCGTTCCTGCGGGGCCAGGCACTGCCGGTCATCGCAGGCCATGTAGTTCACAGTGCCCGTGATATCGGACTTTGAACGATACACTCGCAAATCCTGGGCAAAACGAGCTTTTCCTTCAAAAGAGCGTACCACGAGCCCATCAAAAAGGGGGGCTGCCTCTTCGTGCGCTTTGGTGAGCTCCTGCACGTTCCCGATTCGAAGAACTCCGGCCGGCAACCGCAATTGAAAGACCGTGGGTTCGGGTCCAAATTGATCCGGTCCGAATTTCATGAATTGGGAATACAAATGCCAGCCTTCGTCGATTTGGGCATCTATCACCAAACGAGCGGTGCTATCGTTCACCCGGGTAACGGAGGTGGTCCATCGAACCGGGTCCAGCATCTGGGCCGAAACAAGCCCGCTGCAGGTCGCCCATAAAAGGAGGATCCAAAGCCCCAACCCCTTGCCGCGCATGGAATTCAGAATCGTTTGTTGATTGGCCAATCGTTTGGTTTTTAATGCGATAAACAAGGGATTAGATCTACATATCCCAATGACCGAATTCCACGACTTCCACCAAATTGCCGTCGGGGTCTTCCATTCGAAAAAAACGTTTGTTGCGGTCGTACTGACCTTCGGATAACATTTTGTATTCGCTATCGCGTACTTCGTCGAGATTGTTATCGAATTCACCGGGCGAAGCTTCGATGGACAAAAACTGATTCATGAACTCAGCGGCCGAACCGCCCGGAAATTCTTCCCCGCTTTTGAGCTGGTGGCAATAGAGCAGGTTGGAGCCGGCGTTAAAGATGGCGTGTTTGTCCTTGATATACGAGAGAACCGGAAATCCGCAGAGGTCTTGATAAAACGACAGACTTTTGCGGAGATTCCGGGATTTGAGATGAATTTCGCGAATTCCTATAAATTGCATGATGAGTTGGATGAGCCTTCAGCAGTAAAGATAGGAAAGGTCAGTACTTTTGATAAAGCAAAAACGCCCCTGGATGACAATGCGATGGCCTTTGGGAATCAAGATGATGGTTGGCCTGCTTTTGCTGGTTGCCCCGGTGGAAGCCTGGGCCCAAGGCACGGCTATTGACCGCTATGCGGCCGGGTCCAAACGCAACCCCCGAGCGGGTCGCTCGGCAACGAGTACCCGGATGGAGCGGCCCGCTCGTCCTGAATTCATGCAGGAATTGACCACTGGTTTGTACTGGTACCAACCGACCGCCACCAGCCTGGGGCCCGGATTGGTCCTTCAGGGATTTAATTACAGCCCCCGTTATGCCTTTTGGTCTCCCAACGACTTGATGTCGGTGAGCGCCGGGTCCAACCTGGGCCTGGCCCTGCAGTGGAGCAATTTTGGTAGCTTGTTTATGGTCAATGTACCCCTGCTCGTGGAACTCAACCTAGGCCGGGGTAGCCTGGCTGACAGGGATGATGCGGTGGGTTTCTTTGGGGGGCTTGGTTTGGAATACAATTTCATCAACAATTTTTGGCTGAATCGGGAAGTGGATTCCTTTGGGAATATCATTCGGGAATACCAATCCAATCTAAATCAGTGGGGATTGATGTACAGCGCCGGGGCTCGGGTTTTGCTCGGGGGTCGACCTTATGTTCTGCGATTTTCGCAGTCGCTGGGGGTCCCTAGTCAAAACGTTCGGGTGACCCACCTGGGCCTGGGTACGAGTTTGTATTAATTCAAGGCGCGGCGAATTTGGAAATATCCGTTGTTATCGTAAATTACAAGGTACCTGCGTACCTGTATTTGGCGTTGGAATCGTTGCAACGTTCGGCGGTTTTTTTTGCGGAGGCCTATTCCCAAAGGGTGGGCGGCGCCGCTCCTCCGATCGGACCAAATCCCGCACCCGGTTTGGTCGAGGTTTTTGTGGTGGATAACCATTCGGAGGATAACAGCGAACACCTTGTCGCGACCCACTTTCCTTGGGTTCATTGGATTGGCAGCCCAGAAAACCTGGGCTTTTCCAAGGCGAACAACCTCGCGCTGAAGCAATCCCAAGGCCGGTATGCGGTCTTGCAAAACCCTGATACGGTTTTGGCGGAAGATACCCTGTGGCTGTGCTGGTCTGCGATGGAAGAAGACCCCAAGGTGGGAGGGCTGGGTGTCAAGATGTTGGATGGTCGCGGGGTCTTTTTGAAGGAGTCCAAAAGAGGATTTCCGGATCCGGCGGCGGCTCTCTACAAATTGACCGGGCTGTCTTCTCTTTTTCCGCGTCATCCCCGATGGTCTGCCTATCATTTGGGGCATTTGGATCCCCGCGACAACCATCGAGTCTCCGTTCTTGCGGGGGCTTTTATGTGGGTTCGGGCTTCGGTAGCGGCCCAGATTGGCTGGCTTGATGAGCGCTATTTTATGTACGGTGAGGATATTGATTGGTCCTATCGGATTGTTCAGGCCGGTTACAGCAATCTTTACCTGGCCCAAACAAGCATTGTTCATTTCAAGGGGGAGAGCACCCAAAAACAGTCGATGCGTTATGTCCGTTTGTTTTACGGGGCGATGATAACTTTCTCGGAGCGGTATTACGACCGCTCTCGGTTTTTTTGGTTGCATTTGTTGTTAAGAGCAGGTATTGCGGGCCGGGCTTTTTTGGCTTTGCTGCGG
>Ga0209598_10000975_pt1 | contig 23227 bp, 36 predicted proteins | sample M_140807_EF_Meta_FD_187317 | JGI IMG/M metagenome (GOLD analysis project Ga0209598, IMG submission 187317) | Freshwater microbial communities from Lake Montjoie, Canada to study carbon cycling - M_140807_EF_MetaG (SPAdes) (version 2) | ecosystem: Environmental > Aquatic > Freshwater > Lake...
GCCTTCAGCCCGGCGGAGCCATCGTCGTCGTCATGACGCGATGGTCCAAGCGTGACCTGACCGCACAGGTTATCAAAGCCGCAGCCCAGCGGAACGGGGAAGAGTGGGAGGTTATTGAGTTTCCGGCTCTGCTCCCCAGCGGTAATCCCCTGTGGCCCGAGTTCTGGCCTCTGAGCGAGCTTAGCGCCCTTAGGAACGAGCTGCCCAACTCCAAGTGGATGGCGCAGTATCAGCAGAACCCGACTGGAGACCAGAGTGCTATCGTCAAGCGCGAATGGTGGCAGACTTGGGACCGGGACAAGCCGCCCAAGTGTGAGTTTGTCCTACAGGCGTGGGATACGGCCTTCGAGAAGACCCAGCGCGCGGACTACTCGGCCTGCACTACGTGGGGTGTCTTCTACCAGCCTGACGACAGCGGCGTCACGCAAGCCAATATCATACTGCTCAACGCGTTCCGGGACCGAATGGAGTTCCCGGAGCTTAAGCGGACTGTGCTCAGAGAGTATAAGGAGTGGGAGCCAGACGGGCTGATCGTCGAGAAGAAAGCGTCGGGTGCGCCGCTCATCTACGAGCTTAGGTCTATGGGCGTACCCGTACAGGAGTTCACCCCTACTCGCGGCAACGACAAGATCAGCCGACTTAACGCTGTCTCGGACCTGTTTGCTTCGGGACGTGTCTGGGCTCCCGACACACGCTGGGCAGAAGAAGTCATCGACGAAGTGGCTAGCTTCCCGGGCGGCGAACACGACGACTACGCGGACACTGTGTCCATGGCGCTCATGAGGTTTCGTAAGGGCGGCTATATTACCGCTGACCTCGACGAGCCCGACGAAATTAGATACTTCAAGTCCAAACGAGGACAGGGATACTACTGATGGCGACTAAAGCCCATCGCGGACGCCACGAACTTATTTCGCGCCTTACCGCGCAAGTTGGCGACGAGGGACTTGCTCGTGCACTTCTTATTAAGCGCGGGGATATGACAAAAGTAGGAGAACTTACGGCGAAAGGCCGCAAGCGAGACAAGATGACTGCTGCCGAGCGCGCTATAGACCGAGCTTCAAAAGCAAGCGGTAACAGCAAGGCGGCGTACAAGTATGCTGCACAAACTAATCGAGCTACCCTAAAGGGGAAAAAGTAATGTCCGTAGACAAGTCGCTTAACCAAGCTCCGCTTGGGTTGGACGGGACTTTCTCCAGCGGAGCCATGCCGGGCGTTAACCTGCCCGACGACTACGCTCCGGATGTCGAAGACATCGAGGTCGATATTGAAGACCCGGACGAGGAAGAAGACGCCGAAGAGGAAGAGGACGTCGAGGAAGAAGACGACGACTTTGCTAATAACCTCGCGGAAGAAATGGACGACGACGTGCTGTCGGCGCTAGCCGCAGACCTGATGGAAGACTTTGACGACGACGTCGATTCCCGGAAGGATTGGATTCAAACCTACGTTGACGGCCTTGAGCTGCTGGGAATGAAGGTCGAAGACCGGACGGAGCCGTGGCCGGGGGCCTGCGGGGTCTACCACCCCATGATGAGTGAAGCCCTCGTCAAGTTCCAAGCCGAGACCATGATGGAGACGTTCCCGGCCAAGGGGCCGGTCCGTACAGAGATCATTGGCAAGGAAACGCCCGAGAAGCGAGACGCCGCTTCTCGCGTGGAAGAAGACATGAACTACCAGCTGACTGACGTCATGGTGGAGTATCGGCCCGAGCACGAGCGGATGCTGTGGGGTCTGGGTCTGGCGGGCAACGCCTTCAAGAAGGTCTACTACGACCCGTCTCTGGGGCGGCAGGTGTCGATGTATATCCCCGCCGAAGACGTCGTGGTTCCTTATGGGGCGTCTAATTTGGAGATGAGCCCGCGCCTTACGCACGTCATGCGCAAGACCCAGAACGAGCTTCGCAGGCTCCAGAGCTCCGGGTTCTATCGCGACATTGACCTGCCGGAGCCGGACGACACCTTCGACGAGATCGAGAAGGCCATCGCTGAGAAGATGGGCTTTAGCGCGACGACAGACGACCGGCACAAGCTGCTGGAGATGCACGTCGAGATCAGCATCCCGGACGACAAGTACACCAAGGACGAGAGCAAGGACGGCATTGCTGTACCCTACGTGGTGACCATCGAGAAGTCGTCGCAGAAGGTGTTGTCCATCCGGCGCAACTGGAACCCGGAAGACGACCTGAAGCAGCGCCGGAACCACTTCGTCCATTACGGCTACGTGCCGGGCTTCGGCTTCTACGCCTTCGGCCTGATCCACCTGATCGGAGCCTTCGCCAAGTCCAGTACCTCACTGATCCGCCAACTGGTGGATGCGGGTACGCTGAGCAACCTGCCCGGCGGCTTCAAGACCAAGGGCCTGAGGGTCAAGGGCGACGATACCCCGATTGCACCTGCCGAGTGGCGAGACGTCGATGTGGCCAGCGGGACCATGCGCGACAACATCATGCCGCTGCCCTACAAAGAGCCGTCGCAGGTTCTGTATAGTCTCCTAGGCACAATCGTCGAGGAAGGCCGCCGGTTCGCCTCTGCGGCGGACATGAAGATCAGCGACATGTCGGCGCAGGCCCCCGTGGGCACCACGCTGGCCATCCTTGAGCGCACCCTGAAGGTCATGTCGGCTGTTCAGGCCCGGGTCCACTATTCCATGAAGCAGGAGTTCCGCCTGCTGAAAGGGATCATTCGCGACTACACCCCGGAGGAGTACGACTACGATCCGGTCGAAGGCAGCCGCAAGGCGAAGCAGGCCGACTACGACAAGGTCCACGTCATCCCGGTGTCGGACCCCAATGCCGCCACCATGGCCCAAAAGATCGTCCAGTATCAGGCGGTCCTTCAGCTGGCGCAGGGCGCACCGCAAATCTACGACATGCCCTACCTTCACCGGCAGATGCTGGAAGCGCTGGGAATCAAAAACGCCAAAAAGCTCGTGATCGTGAAGGACGAGGACGAGATGAAGCCCCGCGACCCGATCAGCGAGAACATGGACTTCATCAACAGCAAGCCGGTCAAGGCGTTCGTCTACCAAGACCACGAGGCGCACATTCAGGTCCATATGAACCTGCTTCAGGACCCCAAAATCCAGATGCTGATGGGTCAGAACCCCAACGCTCAATCCATGATGGCGGCGTCCCAAGCGCACATTGCTGAGCATCTGGCTTTCCAGTATCGCCAGCAGGTGGAAGAACAGGCGGGCGTGCCGCTGCCGCCGCCGGACTCCGACATGACGCCTGAACTGGAGCTTCACATCTCCCGGCTTGCAGCCGCTGCGTCTACCCAGCTGCTCCAGAAGAACCAAGCCGAAGCTCAGATGGCGCAGAACCAGCAGGCCGCGCAGGACCCCATCGTCCAGCTGCAACAGGAGGAGCTCAAGATCAAGCAGGGCGAGCTCGACCTGAAGAAGCAAAAGATGTCCATCGACGCAGCGGCCAAGGCCGATCAACTGGATATCGAACGCGAGCGCATCGAAGCCCAGAAAGAGATCGCTGGGCTCAACGCAGGCGTCAAGGCCGAGGGCGAGAAGCGCCGAATGGAGGGTCAGCAGGAGCTCGAAGGGCTCAAGCTCGGCGCGCAAATCTCCAAGGATAAGGCCCAGATGCAGCAGGCGATGCTTCCGATGCTTCTTGGGGCCGCTCAAGGAGGGGAAGAGCCGGAAACCAACAACGAAAAGCTCCCGAAAGGACGTAGATGAACAACGACCTGATTAGGTACCTCTGCTCCAAGATCGACGAAGACCTTCGGACCATCGAAGAACAGCTTGCGCTTGGGCACATCAAGGAGTTTGGCGACTACAAGTTTGTCTGCGGCAGGTATCGCGGGCTTCTGAACGCCAAAGATATTTTGATTACCGCTGTAAAGCAGATAGAGGACGAAGATGAGCACTGAAATTACCGAAGAAGAAGGCCGCACGGCCACTCAACTCCCTACTCCGGCAGGCTACCGCCTGCTGTGCGCGGTCCCGGAGGTTGAAGATCGCTTTGAAAGTGGTCTTTGGAAGCCCGACATGACCAAGCAGTACGAAGAACTGACCACTCCGGTGCTCTTTGTGCTCAAGGTGGGGCCGGACGCCTACCAAGACCCGGCGAAGTTTCCGTCTGGTCCGTGGTGCAAGGCTGGAGACTTCATCCTGACCCGTCCGCACGCCGGTAGCCGGGTCAAAATCCACGGAAAAGAGTTCCGGATCATCAACGACGACGCTGTGGAGTCGGTTGTCGAGGACCCGCGAGGTATTTCCCGTGCTTAAGGGCTACCTGTCGCTCAAAGAGCGTCTTGGGCTTGGAGCTGCGCTGTTTTGGGCTGCCGTAGGCCCGAAAAAGAAACCCCCGACCCTTGAAATGGCGCGGGAATGGCACGCCCAGATGTCCCGCAACCCATTTTACGACGCACACACCCCCGGCAAGCCTCGCAAGTCGGACACAACGGGCACCGCCCCGTACAAAGGAGACGAAAATGGCTGAAGAGTTTGAAAACGAAGACCTGATGGCGACTGTGGACGCCATGGACGACCTTGACGAGTTTGACGTCGAGATTGTTGACGATACCCCCCAAGAGGACCAAGGGCGCGACCCCCTCCCGCAAGAACTTGTCCAAGAACTGGATAACGACGAGCTGGACGACTACTCCGACAAGGTCAAGGTCCGCCTCAAGCAGATGAAGAAGGTCTGGCACGACGAGCGCCGGGACAAGGAGCGGGAACAGCGGGAGAAGAACGAAGCCCTAGGCGCTGCGCAGCGACTGCTGGAGGAGAACCGCAGGCTTAAGGCCAGCATTTCCCAAGGCGAGAACTCGCTGCTCAACAGCGTGAAGCAGAACGTGGACTTCGAGCTGAACCAAGCGAGGCGGGAATATCGGGACGCCTACGAGTCCGGCGATGCTGATAAGGTGGTGGACGCCCAAGAAAAGATGAACCGTGCGACTATCCGTGCGGAGCAGATTTCTAACTATCGTCCTGCACCTGCTTTACAAGACGAAGACGAGGAGCTACAACAGTACCAGCAGCCGCAGGCTCCTCGCCTCGACTCCAAGACTGTTGCGTGGCAAGAGCGCAATCAGGGCTGGTGGGGTCGAGACCCGGAGATGACCGCGTCTGCTCTCGGGCTTCACCAAAAGCTCGAACTGGAACGTGGCTCTCAGTTTGTGGGGTCCGACGAATACTATAGCGCCATCGACAAAACGATGCGCAAGCGTTTCCCCGAGTACTTCGGCGGAGACAAGACTACCGACAACGCTGGTCGGCCTGTTCGTCAAGCGAAGCCTGCAACCGTCGTTGCCTCCGCATCCCGAAGCCGGACCTCCAAAAGGGTCCAACTCACCGCTTCTCAGGCGGCTGTCGCCAAGAAGTTTCAGATTACTCCCGAGCAATACGCCCGGGAAGTTCTCAAGCTGGAGCCACGCTAATGGTTGAACCTCGCATCGCCCGCGAAGATCGCACCCGCGCTACCCTCGAACGCCCCAAGTCGTGGCAACCCGCCTCTGGTCTCCCTGAGCCAGACCGGGAAAACGGATACGACTACCGGTGGATTCGCGTTGCCGCTGAAAACGAAGCCGACCCGAAAAACGTGTCGTCCAAGCTTCGTGAAGGCTGGGAACCTGTCCGAATCGAAGAGCAGCCTCGGCTGCGCTACCTGACGGATGAGGGAAGTCGGTTCAAGGACAACATCGAAGTCGGCGGGCTGTTGCTCTGCAAGATTCCAACTGAGTTTATGGACCAACGGCGTGCCCATTACGCCCGCGTGAACGAAGCCCAGATCGAGTCGGTGGACAATAGCTACATGAAGGAACAGGACGCCCGTATGCCTCTCTTCAAGGAACGGCGTTCTACCGTCTCGTTCGGCAAAGGCAGATAACCCTTTTTAGGAGCCAACAATGGCATATCCCTCCGTTGCGGCTCCGTACGGACTTATCCCGATCAACCTGATCGGTGGGCAAGTCTTCGCGGGGTCCACTCGAACCTTCCCTATCACTTCCGCTTCCGCGACCGCCATTTTCTTTGGCGATATCGTGAAGCTGAACAGCTCCGGCACCCTTGATAAGGACGCCGGGACCAGCGCCGCCACTCCGGTGGGCGTGTTTCTCGGTTGCTCGTACACCGACCCAACCTTCGGCAAGACCTTCCGGCAGTACTACCCCGGAGCGGTTACCGCCGCCGATATCGTAGCCACCGTCGTTGACGACCCGGATACGCTGTTTAAGGTTGCCGTTGTGTCGTCCGGCACCACCATCAGCTACGTCAACCGCACTGCGGTGGGCGAGAACGCTGTTCTGGTCCAGAACGCGGGCGTCACTGCCACGGGTAACTCCCGTGTCGCGGTCAGCTCGACCACCGCTACCACGTCCACATGGCCGGTTCGCATTGTGGATGTCATCGCTGAAACCACCTCTGCTGCGGGTTCCTTCACGGAAGTCGTCGTGAAGTGGAATCAGGGTATGCATCCGTACCTCAACCCCACTGGCGTGTAAGGAGACTGAATAATGGCAATTTCACGCGCACAGCTCCTCAAGGAGCTTCTGCCCGGCCTGAACGCCCTGTTCGGTCTGGAGTACAACCGCTACGGCGAAGAGCATAAGGAGATTTTCGAAACCGAAAGCTCCGAGCGCTCGTTCGAAGAAGAGACCAAGCTTGCCGGTTTTGGTGCCGCCCCGGTAAAGAACGAAGGTTCTGCCATCACGTACGACAACGGCCAAGAAGTCTGGACTGCCCGGTACAACCACGAGACCATCGCTCTTGGTTTCTCGCTGACGGAAGAGGCCATCGAGGACAACCTCTACGACTCCCTGTCGGCGCGCTACACCAAGGCTCTGGCCCGTGGCATGTCGTACACCAAGCAGACCAAGGCTGCTGGGGTCCTGAACAACGGTTTCACCGCTGCCTATGCGGGCGGCGATGGCGTTGCACTGTTCTCGGCTTCGCACCCGCTGGCCAGCGGCGATCTCAACTCGAACATCCCCTCCACCCCCGCCGACCTGAATGAAACGTCTCTCGAAGCCGCCGTCATTCAGATCGCTGCGTGGACCGACGAGCGTGGTCTGCTGATTGCGGCTAAGCCGCGTAAGCTGATCCTGCCCCCGGGCCTGATGTTCGTCGCCAAGCGTCTGCTCGACACGCCCAACCGTGTTGGCACCGCTGACAACGACATCAACGCCATCAAGTCGATGGGCGTGATCCCGGAAGGCTATACGGTCAACCACTTCCTGACCGACCCGGACGCGTGGTTCCTGACCACGGACGTTCCGAATGGCCTGAAGCACTTTGTCCGCTCCGCTATGAGCACGGGCATGGACGGTGACTTCGACACCGGAAATGTGCGGTACAAGGCCCGCGAGCGTTACTCGTTCGGCTGGTCTGACCCGCTGTCGATCTACGGCTCCGCCGGAGCCTAAAAGATCAGGGGGAAGGAGGAAACTCCTTCCCCTTTTTCTTGACCGATGCTACCAATACTACACTAGGAAAATCGCTCGTACCGACTGGCCTAGCAGACGTAGTAGAGACGGTACGGGTGTGTGCTACTACACGGAGTGCCTAATGGCCCAAGTAACTTTTCAAGGACCCGTACGGTCCCTCGCCGGAGTTTATTCTTTCGGCCCCTCCACCATCATCAGCCTGACCGCCAACGCTACGCTGGACCCGACGATTCATGCTGGTAAGCTGATCGTTCTTAATGGTGCGGCGATCACGGTGACGCTTCCGCTGTCTAACGCCACTGCGGACCCCAACAGTTCTGGGCCGGGCTCCGACCCGAATACCCTGAACAATCAGGGCACGGTCTATAACTTCCTCGTCGGTACCGCTGCTACAGGCGTGAAAATCAGGACGACCAGCACCACCCCGGGTGACCTGTTCATTGGCTCTCTGGGTATCGTCAACAGCGGTACCAACGCTGTTACGGGCTGGGTCCCAAATGCTTCGTCCAACGACGTCATCAACCTTAACGGAACCACCACTGGTGGCGCTGTTGGTTCGGTCCTGTCCTGCGTGGTTTACGCCAATGCTAGGTACCTTATTCAGGGTATCCTGATTGGCTCCGGCACCAACGCCACTCCGTTCGCTGACGCCTAATAGGTGCAGCTCCTAGAGGAGGACGCCAATGGCGATGCAAACTGACGTCAAAGCAACCGCGCCGCTTACCGCGACCGGAGCCTTCACAACCACTAGCGCGCAGAACATGACGTTCCGCACTCGCATCAAGGCCATCTATGCGGTCTGTGGTGCGAGTGCTGGGTCGGTAGTTTTCACGAGCGGGTCTGGTGGCGAAACCCTATTCACCATGAATGCACCAGCCGTCGCCAACTGCGGCTACATCTACATCATTCTGCCCGGTGAAGGTATTCTCGCGGAGCAAGGGCTGTACGGCACCGTTACCAACGTGGCCTCAACCGTCGTCTATTACGGGTGACACATGGAAGCCCAACAAAGCTTCGATCTGGCAGGTAAGAGCCTCTTCATCGCTCTTCCCGCCTACGACTTCAAGGTCTCGCTGAAACTCGCCGTCTCGTTGGCGCGGTTTGCACAGGCGGCACCCCAGCACGGCATCGACATCCAGATTGGCAGCATCTGCGGATGCTCCGTGGTCTCCCGGGCTAGGAACCTGCTGGCCCAAGACCTTCTGGACTCCACCTGCGACTACCTGCTGTTCATCGACAGCGACATCAACTTTGAGCCCGAGGACATCTTCCGGCTTATGGCTTGGGGTTCTGATCCCAAGAAGGGCATCGTGGCGGCGGTCCCGCGCACGCGTAGCACCGACAAAGTCTACATCGCCACCCTCGACCACGACGAGAACAACGCCCTTACGATGAACGGTATGGGTCTGGTCCGCGCAAAGCGTGTGGCGACTGCCTTCATGCTGGTACGCCGCGAGGTGTTTGAGACCCTGAACGAAGCCCACCCCGAGTGGCGCTATTTCGATGCACGCTGTGACCGCACGGTGCCCTGTATCTTCGACTTCATGCTGACAGACGAGGGCTACGTCGGGGAGGACTTCCTCTTCTGCGACCGCGCTCGCGAGCACGGCTTTGAGGTCTGGGTGGACCCGACCATCACTCTTGGCCACATGGGTGTGCAGGAGTACGTCGGCAATTTTGGCACGGACATGCTCTACCCGATGCTTGCCCCCTCTAAGAAAGACGCTGCCTGATGGTTATCAAGAAGCGCCGCTACGCCGAAGGCGGCAAGTTCAAGCGTGGTGGAAAGGTTGTGAAGAAGGCTGACGGCGGACTGTCTAAGCTGCTTACTCCGAAGCGCCTTCGGGGTCGCGAGGGTCCCAGCGATACGCTGGAGGCTACTCCTAAGATGGACACCGAGGGCCTGAAGAGCGTGCCCAGCATCGACGTCTCCAAGATGGATACGTCCCCCAAGAGTTCGTCGGGCTCCCAGACTTTTTCGGAAGCCTTCCGCGCTGCCCGAAATAACCCTAGCAAACCCAAGACCTTTACGTGGAAGGGCAAGAGTTACACCACAGAGGTGGCTGGCGAAAAGCGTTCCACTCCGACGCCTGCCAGTAAGAAGGGACCTGCTCCGGCGGCTGCCAAGCCCTCGACGGCGGCTAAACCTACTCCGGCTGCGGCTAAGCCTACTCCGGCTGCGGCTAAGCCTGCTTCGGCTCCTGCTAAGCCCGATAAGGCAAACCCCGCAGAGTACTGGGGCGCTGGCCCTTTTATCCCTAGGGTTACGGCGCAACAAATGCGCGCACGGTTTGCCCCCGCTAATCAGGTTTCTTTCAAAGCGAAAGAGGACCGGCGCAAACGGAATGAGGCTGTAGTCGCTAACGCTAAAGCCGCTGCCGCGAAACGGGAGGAAGAAAAGCGTAATCCTCCGAAGTCTTGGCGAGATGACGACCCCTACAAGCTTCGCCGGGGGGGTAGTGCAAAAGCCAAGCCCAAGAAGAAGTACGTGTGATGGCCAAGTCTCCCGCATGGACGCGCAAGGCAGGCAAGGACCCCAAGGGCGGACTGAACGCCAAGGGGCGGGCTTCCTACAACCGTGCGAATCCGGGCAAGCCGGGGCTTAAGGCCCCGCAGCCGGAGGGCGGTTCTCGGCGCGATAGCTTCTGTGCCCGGATGACGGGTATGAAAAAGAAGCTGACCAGCAAGAAGACGGCGAACGACCCCAACAGCCGGATCAACAAAAGCTTGCGTGCGTGGAAGTGCTGAGATGAACGTCGAGACTCTTTGGAACGCCATTCTTACCGGTTTTGTCGGGGTTTTGGGGTTCTTCATGAAGAATAAGTTTGATGACCTTAACCGCATCAGCGCGTTGCTGAATAAGACACGGGAAGAGGTTGCGAGGGATTATGTTACTCGGGCTGAGGTGAACAGTCTGGTAGACAAGCTTGGAGACCGGTTTGACAGGGCTTTTGAACGCCTTGAGCATAAGGTCGAAGAGATGAACAAGCGTAGCTAACGAAAGGACCCAGCTATGAAAGCGCGTAAGGCTGACGGCATCGCCCGCAAGGGCAAGACCAAGGCGAAGATGGTCAAGATGGCCAAGGGCGGCAAGATGATGAAGGGCTGTAAGTGAGGACTTCGCGGGGCATGGGCGACATGAAGAAGACCAAGATGCCCACGAAGCTCGCCAAAGGCGGTAAGCCAAACTGGATTTCCGGGGCAATTAAGAAGCCCGGGGCGCTTCACGAACAGATGGGCGTCCCGCAAAGGCAGAAGATTCCCGCCGGTAAGCTCGCCAAGGCAGCCAAGGCTCCGGGCAAGCTGGGCCAACGCGCCCGGTTTGCCCAAGTCCTCAAGGGATTTAAGAAGGGCAAGTAGGTGGCTCGTACCGACGAGGGCAAGTGGAAGCGTATCGTCGCCAGCGTGAAGGCCAGCGGTAAAGGGGGAGACCCCGGCCAATGGTCAGCGCGTAAGGCACAGCTTGCTACTCAGAAGTATAAGTCCTCCGGTGGCGGGTACTCCGGACCCAAGACCGAAGCCCAGAAGTCGCTCTCCAAGTGGACCAAGGAGGACTGGGGTACCAAGTCTGGCAAACCTTCGACCCAAGGGGAGAAGGCTACGGGCGAACGGTACCTACCCAAGAAAGCGCGGCAGTCGCTGACATCTTCTGAGTATGCTGCTACAACCAAGGCCAAGCGTGAAGGCACCCGCCAAGGCAAGCAGTTCGTGGCCCAGCCCAAGCGCATTGCCAAAAAGACGGCGGGATTTAGATGACCACCAGCGGCACAGCGACGTTTGACCTCGACATGAACGCCCTCATCGAGGAGGCGTTCGAGAGGTGTGGTGCTGAGCTGCGCACGGGTTATGACTTCCGTACGGCCCGCCGTAGCTTGAACCTGATGTCCATCGAGTGGGCAAACCGGGGCGTCAACCTCTGGACTATTGAGCAGGGGTCGATCCCGCTTGTAGCGGGTACCGCTACGTATAACCTGCCCTTGGATACCGTGGACCTCATCGACCACGTCATCCGGACTCAGTCGGGCCAGAACCAGACGGACATCAATATCAATAGGATCAGTGTGGACACTTACGCCACGATCCCGAACAAAAATGTCCGAGGAAGGCCAATTCAGGTCTGGATTGAACGCCGGTCGGGGGCCACTGAGCCCTCTGGTGTCGCCTACCCTAGGGTTACCGTGTGGCCTGTGCCAGACCAATCCAGCTACTACACCCTCGTCTACTGGCGACTTCGACGCATCCAAGATGCCGGTAGCGGCGTCACGACACAGGATATTCCGTTCCGTTTCCTTCCGGCCATGGTGGCAGGGCTAGCGTACCACCTGTCAGTGAAAATCCCGGGGGCCATGGAACGCGCCATGATGCTCAAGCAGATGTACGACGAGTCTTGGCAGCTCGCGTGTGATGAAGACCGAGAGAAGGCTCCGCTCCGCATTGCCCCGCGTGTAGCGTTTAGGTGATCCATGCCCAACAGGTTCGCCACCGGAAAACGCGCGATTGCCCAGTGCGACAGGTGCGGCTTCCGCTACAAGCTTAAGGAGCTGCGGCAGCTCACGATCAAGACGAAGAACGTCAACATCCTCGTCTGTCGCAGCTGCTGGGAGCCCGACCACCCTCAATTGCAACTGGGTATGTACCCGGTGGACGACCCGCAGGCGCTCCGTAATCCCCGCCCCGACAATAGCTACTTTCAGTCTGGGCTGAATGACAACGGTAATCCCGGCGAAGGAAGTCGGATCATCCAGTGGGGCTGGAACCCTGTCGGGCTAAATAACCCTCTGGAGTTGCCTAGTCTTCCAGATACGCTAAAAGCTACAGGAGCAGTGGGCTCCGTCACCGTTACTACAGGAAGCTGACCATGGACAAGGCTGACCTCAAGCAGGACAAGAAGATGATGGCCTCGGTCATTCACAAGCACGAGCGCAGTTTGCACCCGGGCAAGCCCCTGACCAAGTTGAAGAGTGGTGGCGGGGTAAAGATGCGTGGGACCGGCGCTGCGACCAAGGGGCTCCGCTCTCGCGGGCCGATGTGCTAAGCCATGAACTACGCGCAGCTGTTCGAGACCATTAAGGGGTACGTCGAAAACGACTTCCCCGGCACTACGTGGACCGACTCTGCGGGGTCTGGGACGGTTACGCTTACGTCCACAGAACAGATCAACGCCTTCATCCAACAGGCTGAGCAGCGCATCTTCAACACGGTGCAGCTGCTGGACCTCCGGAAGAACGTCACGGGCCAGTGCACCTCCGGCAACAAGTACCTGACGGTCCCAACCGACTGGCTGGCCAGCTTTTCTATGGCCGTCATCGACGCCAGCGGCAACTACGAGTACATGCTCAATAAGGACGTCAGCTTCATTCGGGAGTCCTACCCAAACCCAAACACCACGGCAAAGCCAGTCTACTACGCTTTCTTCGACAAGGATTCGTTTATCCTTGGGCCGACGCCAGACGCGACCTACCAGTTCGAGCTGCACTACTTCTACTATCCTACGTCCATCGTGACGGCGGGCACGTCGTGGCTTGGAACCAACTTCGACTCAGTGCTGCTCTATGGAGCCCTGTTGGAGGCGTATACCTTCATGAAGGGTGAGCAGGACGTCATCGCGGGGTATCAGAAGCGATACGACGAGGCGCTAGGGATGATTAAGCAACTGGGCGAGGGCAAGAACCGGCAGGACAACTACCGGACCCTCCAGACCCGATATCCAGTGAGGTAAAACGATGTTTGACGCGATTAGCGGTACAGTGGGTTCGGTGAGCGTCTTCACCACCCACGAGCGGGGGTTTACCCCGGAGGAGATCGCAGAGCGCGCCCTCGACAAGATCATCCATGTGGGTAGCTCTACCCACCCGGCCATCCGCGATCAAGCAGAAGCGTTTCGGGATAGCATTCGCCAAGTCCTCGTGTATTATATGCAAGAAGCCGTGCGGTCGCACAACGTCACGCTGGCTAACAGGCTTACCAAGGCCGGGCACGCCGACCTTACCCCCATTCTGAACCTCTAGGAGACCCACCTTGGCCATCACTCAAGCGATGTCAACGAGCTTCAAGGCTGAAGTCCTGCTCGGCGTCCACGACTTCCGCGTTACCAGCGGCGACACTTTCAAGCTAGCCCTCTACACTTCGACCGCTACGATGGACGCTACGACCACAGCCTACAGCGCGACGAACGAAGTGTCGGGCACTGGCTATACGGCTGGCGGGGGCACGCTCAGCAATCTCGGCGGTGCGGTTACCTCGGGAACGACTGGCTACGTAGACTTCTCGGACCTGACCTTCTCGACGGCGACCATCACGGCTCGCGGGGCACTGATCTACAACACGACGCCTTCGGCCCTGTCGAACGCTGGCGGTACCCTGACCAACCCGGCTGTTGCGGTTCTGGATTTTGGTTCCGACAAGACCTCCACCGCTGGTGACTTCACCATCGTCTTCCCAGCTGCCGCTGCCGCTACCGCCATCATCCGGATCGCCTAATGTCCGATCTTGGCACCGTAAAGTTTCTGACCATCCATTGCGCCGCTACCCCAGAGGGGCGGAACGTAAAGGCTGAGCAGATCACGGCATGGGACAAAGCCAAGTTCGGTCAGACAAGCTACCACTGGGTCATAGAGCTGAATGGGGCCATGCGCCGCACCCTAGAAGACACTGAGAAGGGTGCCCACGTCGGGAAGGCCAATACAGGCAACATTGGCATCTGCTACATTGGTGGGGTCGATAAGATGGGAAACCCCAAGGATACCCGGACGGACACGCAGAATAAGTCCCTTCTGACGCTCGTGCGGACCTACAAGGAGCGGTACCCCAGCATCGTGATTCGCGGGCATCGAGACTGGCCCAATGTCAAGAAAGCCTGCCCCAGCTTTGACGTATCTGAATGGCTGGCCGAACATGAACAGGATGGAACCTAAACCCCATGACCGAGAGCGCCACCCTGAAGGGCCGCCCGATCCTGTCCTATTTCCGTCGCGTCTTTGTGGCCCTCGACCAACTGGTCAACGCGCTCACGGGCGGCGACGAGGACGAGACGGTTAGTTCCCGCCTCGACAAAGACCGCAGCCGTGGTCGCGTCGTGGGATGTATCCTTTGCGGAATTTTGGATTGGTTTGATCCAAATCACTGCGAAAAGGCGCGTGAGCGGGACGAGGGGAAGCGCCCGGGGCAATATGACAATCCTCAAGCTAAACGGTTTGAACCATGACCTTGGCCCAACGTGTCGCCGCCGCCGATCTTGTCGGTCTGCCAGACTGGCGCGTCGCTGAGATTTTGAATGTCCCCGACTCAACCCTCCCCGAGATCGTCACTTTAGAGCAGACCCTTTTAGGACCGGCGGGGATCATGGTCGCCCTTGGACCTGATGGTGGCGCGAGGCTCTTGACCGCAATTGAGGCGCTGGCGGCGCAGGACGCAAAGATGCGCTGGGTCCTCTACATCCTCCAGAACGGAGGGATCGACACCGCGCACATCTTCATCCGAGACGGTCTTGACGGCTTGGCGGCGGCTCGGGTCATCACCGCCGCTGACGCTCAGACCCTGAAAGCAACTGCCGAGCGCCGCCGGTTCCCGTCTTGGGCAGAACACAATCAAACTGAGGTGACGCCGCGTTCTGTCGGCCTCGCCCGTGGTGCCAAGGGGTAAATCATGGCCGTCGCAAAATGGGCAACGCCGAGCGCCCGAAGCTCGAATTTCGCAAGCACTGTTCTCAATTCGCTGGCCAGCGCCGGGGAGTCGTCCGTTGTCACTTACGACAACAGCACCAATCGCGACCTTTACGGCCTGGTGACGCTGAAGCTGGGTTCGATCACCCCGGCGACCGGCGGATCGGTCACGGTCCGGGTCACCCTGAACGATGGCACGGACACAGCGGATAAGACCGGCGGCGACCTGTATGTGGTGCCGCTGACTTCGGGGGCGAGCGCAAAGGTGGCGGTCCTGAATATGGTCCGCCTCTACCCATTCTCAATGCGGTTCTCGGTCGTGAACAACAGCGGCGTCGCCTTCGCCGCTTCGGGAAATGAGCTTTACGTCAGGCCGTGGAATGAGGACGTGACCTAATGCCGCGCGGTACCAGTCGGATTGATGAAGCCCGGTTGCAGGGGCGGCTTTGGTCGCCGTCTGTTCTGTGCCCGTCGCTCTGGATGGACTCGGCGGACCTTTCGACCCTGACCTTGGACTCGTCGAGTTTGGTGACGGAATGGCGAGATAAGAGCGGCTTTAACCGCCATGCGACGACCACAGGCGGGACCATTACCTACGTGCCGGACGGGTTTTCCGGCCTGCCCTGCCTGCAATTCGCGGCAAACTTCGCACGGATGCAGATTGCATCAGCTCCAATTTTTTCCGCCGGAAACACAAACATCGGGCTCTTTGTTGTCATTAGGCCAAATTACGGTGGAACCTCTTACTCTGCCGTTTTTAACAATTACATTGCCGGTAATTTTGAGTTTTTGACCGGAAACATAGCCGCTTATGTTGAACCTTATGGCCTATACCTCAACGCGTCCGTAAACCTAAGCAACGATGCTTATATTAGATACGATAAACAAATAATCGGTTTTACAAGAACGGAAAGTTACGTTACAGGCTTCAGAAACGGCAACGAGCAAAACACAGTTGTAAACACCCAATCGGTTTATGCGGGAAGCGATACTCAGTCCATTTGGACAATTAATGCAAATACGATAAATAGTGAAAGTAATGCACAAGATTATTGCGAAATCATCGCGATTAACGCAAATGTTTCGTATGACGACCGCACGGCCATAGAGGGCTATCTGGCTTGGAAGTGGGGCCTCGTGGATACACTAAATCCCGCGCATCCCTATGCGCTGCGTCCACCGCTGATCGGTGATTGAACGTGTCGAGGGTCAGCCCCTCCTCTAGCCGCTTCAGGGTCTAGCCATGCCTTTAAGGATTCGCGTCCCTGCGATTGCCCCAGCAACAAGCGGCTCCGTAACAGTTAGCGTTACGGGTGTCTCGGCCTCGGGTGCAGTTGGAACTGCCTCGGTCGTCGCAGCTGCAAATACCTCGGTCACTGGGGTCTCTGGCTCTAGCCAGCTCGGAACTGCATCGGTCGTTGCAGCTGCAAATACCTCGGTCACTGGGGTCTCGGCCTCGGGTGCAGTTGGAACTGCCTCGGTCTCCGGCAAAGCTTCGACCACCGTTACGGGTGTCTCGGGTACGGGGCAGCTCGGTACCGTTACGACCTCCTTCCCCCGTCTGGTTTCGGTCACTTCGGTTACGGGTACGGGCGCAATCGGCACGCTCAGTGTCGTCGGCAAAGCCAGCGTCTCCCCCGATGGAGTGTCGGCTCTCGGCCTCGTTGGGAATGCGACGGTCGGGAACAACGGCAGCACGACGGTCACCGGGGTCTCGGGTACGGGTGCGGTAAACTCTGTTGTCGTCAGCCTGCCCAAGGTGGTTTTTGCAGGCGGCGTGCAAGGGACAAGTGCTCTTGGTACTCTTGCTAGCGTAACTGGTGGTGCTAGTGTATATCCAGCTGGAGTTTCGGGTTTCGGCCTGACGTCTTCTGCGCTGGTCTGGGGTCCGGTCAATGAGGGTCAGACGCCGAACTGGACGCCGGTAGTAGACGGCAACACCGTGGTTTGGGTAGAGATACCTACGTAAGGACAGACGATGCCGAGTACCTACTCCGACATTAAGCTCGAACTGCTGGCTACGGGTGAGAATGACACCACGTGGGGCGACAAGACCAACGCCAACCTTACGGCGATCCAAGAGGCCATCACCGGCTCGGTCAATGTGGCATTCTCCAACGCCACCGTCACCCTGACCCTCACCAACTCCAGCGCTTCCCAGACAGCGCGGAACCTGCGCTTGAACCTGACGGGCACGGCAACTGCTGGCTACAACCTCATCGTCCCGGCGATTGAGAAGCAGTACATCGTCAACAACGGCACTGACGGCACCATCACCGTCAAGAACAGTACAGGCACTGGGGTTGCCATCCCGACTGGCAAAAGTATGCTGGTCTTCAACGACGGGACCAACGTCACTGGCGCGATAAACTACCTTGGGCCTGTTGCGACGCTCACAGTTGCTGAAGGTGGTACTGGGGCTACGACCCTCACTGGCGTCCTGAAGGGCAATGGCACTTCGGCGTTCACCGCTGCCACGGCGGGCACGGACTACGTTGCCCCAAGCGTCTCCACCACCTTTACCGCGATTCAAATCTTTACCGGCTCTGCGACCGCAATTGGGGCTAAGCTGGTTAATGCCGTCGAGAAGGTTACGATCAGCGCCACAGCGGCAACGGGCACGATTGCCTACGACGTGACTACACAGTCGGTTCTCTACTACACGACCAACGCCTCGGCTAACTGGACCCTTAACGTCCGGGGGAATGCCTCGAACACGCTTAACTCGCTCATGGTGACGGGCGAGAGCCTTACCCTCGTCTTTCTCGTAACCAACGGAGCCACGGCCTACTATCAGTCGGCGCTTCAGATCGACGGGGCGTCAGTGACGCCTAAATGGCAGGGTGGCACGGCCCCGACTTCGGGCAATGCGTCGTCTATTGATGCCTATACCATCACCATTGTTAAGACTGGCTCCGCTGCGTTTACTGCGTTTGCCGCTCAGACGAAGTTCGCCTGATGCCTGTTCTTGCAACCCGCGCTGCTGCTGCTGCCCGTGGGTGGGGCATGTTTGGGAAAAACCCGCCTATTAGTGTAGATTACCTTGTCGTAGCGGGCGGCGGCGGCGGCGGCGGTGCCTCTGGCGGCGGTGGCGGCGGTGGCGGAATTTTAGCGGTAGCCGCGCTAGCTCTTGAGGGGGGAGCTTATAGTGTAACTGTTGGCGGCGGCGGCGCGGGCGGTGTTACTCCCGGAACAGCCGGTTCTAATTCCGTGTTTCGGTCCTCAACGGCAGTGGGCGGCGGGTATGGTGCAGGTGGTTCTGGCACGGGAGGGTCGGGAGGGTCCGGCGGCGGCGGGGGCGGAAGTAACTCCGCTGGCGCTGGCACAGCGGGGCAGGGCTACGCCGGAGGCTCCGGCTCCGCAAGTGTTTACTCTGCGGGGGGAGGAGGGGGTTTCAACGGCGTCGGGGGCGGTAGCACCTATGATGGCTCTGGAGCGAACGCAGGCGCGCGTGGGGACAATAGCGTCGGGGGCGGCGGAGGCGGGGGTAAATCTGATTCTATTTCAGGCACTTCTCAGGTTTACGGGTCCGGCGGCGGCGGCGGCGCATTTTACGACGAAAACGTACCTATCCCAACGGGGGCGGCAGGTCGCGGCGGAACCAATGCGGGCGATGCGGGCGGAGCCTCCAACTACACGGGGTCCGCGTATGGTGGTGCCAATGGGGTGGATAACCGAGGCGGCGGCGGCGGCGGCGGTGTATATTGGAGAAACATCCCAAGCACTTCAGTCGGTTCAACAAACGGCGGCAATGGCGGCTCAGGAGTCGTCATCATCCGCTATCTGACTGGCACGGCTACTTGCACGGGCGGCACAATCACGACTAGCGGTTCCTACACCGTCCATACCTTCACGGGCTCTGGCACGTTCACGGTAAACTAATCATGGCTCATTTCGCACAACTCGACCAAAACAACATCGTCCTTCGCGTCATCGTCGTGAACAACAGCGACATTATGGTCAACGGCCAAGAGAACGAGGCCAAGGGAATTGCCTTCTGCCAGTCTCTGCTCGGCCCCAATACGCGGTGGGTCCAGACTAGCTACAACGGTAACTTCCGCGTGCGTTACGCAGGTATCGGGTATACTTTTGACGTAACCTTGAACGCGTTTATCCCGCCTAAACCGTACCCCGACTGGGTGCTAGACCCCAAAACTTTTGACTGGGTGCCCCCTAATGCCGTTCATCAAGCTCCAGTTTAAGCCCGGTATCAACCGCGACCAGACCGACTACTCCAACGAGGGTGGCTGGCGTGCGGGGGACAAAATCAGGTTCCGCTCTGGCTACCCCGAGAAGATCGGTGGCTGGGAGAAGCATACGGCTGCGTCGATCAACGGCTACTGCCGCCAGATGTGGAACTGGGTCACGACTTACTCCGACGACTTTCTGGCACTGGGTACGAACTCGAACTTCTACATAGAAGTGGGCGGGAACTTCTACGACATCACCCCCCTACGGGTAACTACACCTACCCTATCTACTCCAACCACGAACAACTGCGTCAACGTGAGTAATGGGCAGGCTGTTGTCACGATCAACCTTGGAGCTACACCGCACGCTGCAAGTACCGGGGACAACGTTGTGGTTTCTGGTGTGACGGGCGCGACAATCGGTGGAATCCCGGTCTCTGAGATCAACGGCACCCATGTCGTCACCCGGGTAGACGACTTTATCTTTACCTTCGCGACCACGACGTCGGCTACTTCCTCTGTGGCGTCTACGGGCGGCGTGGCCATCGTGCTCGACTTTATCTTGGAGTCCGGCTACCCGATCACGACTTTCGGCTATGGCTGGGGCACGGGCACATGGGGTCGCGGTACTTGGGGCTCCAGCAGCACCTCTCCGGTTAACTTCCCGCTGCGCAGCTGGTGGTTTGCCAACTTCGACAACGACCTTGTCATGAACATCCGGAACGGCCCCGCCTTCTGGTGGGCGCGAGGGACTGTGGACGACCCCGCTTCCGCTCTGGGTACGCGAGCGATTAGCCTACTAAGCTATGCCACGGCAGAAGGGTTTAGCTCTAGCGCCGTACCCGTAAAGATCGGCCAGCTGCTAGTCTCTCAGCAGGACAGGCACCTGCTGGCCTTTGGCGCTGTGCCCTTCGGTAGCACGAGCGAGGCGGACTTCGACCCCATGCTTATTCGGTGGGCGGACCAAGACACGCCCGGTGACTGGACACCTAGCACGACGAATACCGCTGGAGATATCCGCGTATCCAGAGGCTCGCTCATTGTACGTGCGCTGCCTACCCGGCAGGAGCATTTGATCTGGACGGATACCCACCTCTACACGCTTCAGTTTCTGGGCACGACGGACGTCTTCGGGCTACAAGAGTACGCGGACAACATCTCCATTATGTCGTCCCGGTCAGTCATCGCCGCTGCCAACGTGGTCTACTGGATGGGGCAGGACAAGTTCTACGCCTACACGGGCCGGGTGGAGACGCTCCCCTGCACCCTAAGAAACCACGTCTTCACCAACATCAACCTCGCTCAGGCCGATCAGGTCATCTGCGGCACCAACGAGCAGTGGAACGAAGTCTGGTGGTTCTACCCCACGGAGACGAGCAACTATAACGACGCCTATGTGGTCTATAACCATCTGGAACGCATCTGGTATTACGGGACCCTAGCTCGTACGGCTTGGCTGGACACGCCCCTACGTCACTACCCACAAGCAACCAACACAGCGGGCGGCGGGACTACAGGGTATCTCTACTCCCACGAGCTTGGCGTAGACGACGATGGTGTGGCCATGACCAGCTATATCCAGTCCTCAGATTTCGACCTAGATGACGGCGAAAACTTTATCCTGACTCGCAGGGTCATCCCCGACATTGCTTTTGAGGGGTCTACGGCGGCGACGCCGCAACTGGCCCTCTCCCTGCGCCCGCGTAACTTCCCCGGTGGTGCGGTCCAGTCGGACAGCTTTGATAGCCAAAACGTGGTCCAGACGTCGGTTGGCCAGTATACCGATCAGGTCTTCATACGCGCTCGCGCAAGGCAGATGGCGATTAAAGTCCAGTCCGAGAACCTTGGTGTCCAGTGGCAGCTTGGTGCGCCTCGCCTCGATGGCCGACCGGACGGCAAACGTTGACTTACGTGCAGATCACGGTGTATAGTACTCCAAGCTACGGAGGACTTATGCCTAAATTCTGTGATCTTACCGGTGAGCGCTTCGGACGTTTAAGTGTTGTGCGGCACGCAGGACGCAATACCAGTAAGCGGCAAGTGTGGGAGTGTATATGCGACTGCGGGAATGTACATACGGCAGACAGCGCCGCCTTAACTACTGGTAATACAGTTTCGTGTGGCTGCTACCTTAAAGAACGTATCACAAAGCACGGCGGTTCTGGGAAGGCGTCATATAACACATGGCGCGCAATGATGCGTCGCTGCTACAACCAGAGTGATAAGGATTACCCTAAATACGGCGGGCGCGGCGTAACTGTATGTAGCGCATGGCACACGTATACTGTGTTTATAAAAGCTATGGGAGAGCCTACGGGTAACCAGACACTAGACCGCGTAGACCCTTACGGCGACTATACCCCAGATAACTGTCGGTGGGCTTCCCTCACCGCGCAAGCCCGTAACAAACGCGCTAAACCGGGCAAATCCGGCCACCGAGGTGTCTACGCTTTGGCTGACGGTAAATGGCTGGCCGCTATAACCGCGAACAGGAAGAAGTATTATGGTAAATCTCGTAGTACGGTAGAGGCCGCGCTGGCTGACCGGGAGCAGCTTGAGCAGTTTTATTGGGGAGACAACCGCTAATGGCTTTGGACCACTTCAAGGCGTCAGCCCTGCCGAACCCCCCTGTCGAGTACGACCCCCAACATATGCGCCAGCTTATCCGGGGTATCGAGCTGTACTTCTCCCAGCTGGACTCTAAGGCTACACAGAACTCTGAGAAGTACACAGCAGATACCTTCCAAGGTGGGAAGTTTATCGGGGATGGCAAGGATATTAACGTCCCTTACGCTCAGTTGGTCAGCACCGTAGACCAGTCAGCCGCTGCTATCGACCAAGCCTATGCTATTACCTACACAGGTACGGACTTCGCGGTTGACATCAGCATTACCAGCAGCTCGCGTATAACCTTCGTGCACCCGGGGAAGTACATCATCTCCTACAGTATCCAGTTCCAGAACACGCAGAACTCATTGGAGTACATCGACATCTGGTTGCGACAGAACGGCACAAACGTGGCTGGGTCCAACACTCGGTTCTCCATCCCGGCGCGGAAGTCCGCCGGGGTGCCCTCCTACCTCGTGGCGGTGACGCCGATTATGCTCTCTGTGGCTGCTACCAACGACTACGCACAGGTCATGTTCCGGGTTTCCGATACCGCTGTGACGGTCGAGCATCTTCCGGCAGTTACTTACTCGGCGGGCGTAACCCCGGCCATCCCGGCTACGCCTTCGGTTATTGTTGGCGTCCAGTTCGTCTCGTCGTAGAGACTAGACCTACTTAGGTATTTGGATTTCACCCGGCACCACGTATAAAGGACGTAGTATTAGGGCGCGACATGCAAAACACCCCCGGTCAGCAGTACCCTTCTCCCGCCCTTGGTCAGCAAATGCCCGAGATGAACTCTAACATGCCTGCTCAGGGTGGACTAACCGCCCTAGCTAACCCGATGGCCCAACAGCTCCAGAGCCATGGTCGCAATGGCGACACCATGCTCGTCCATATGACTCCCGAAGAAGTTGGTGGTCTCCAACAGCTGGCGCTGGCCCACGGGGGCTCCCTTACTATCAACCCACACACGGGTTTGCCGGAAGCAAACTTTCTGAAAAGCCTTCTACCTACGCTCCTAGGCGCTGTACTCGCGCCGTTTACCGGTGGCCTGAGTGCCGCCCTACTCGTCGGCGCGGGGTATACTGCGGCCACGGGGAGCCTGAAAAAGGGCCTAATGGCCGGTCTCGGTGCCTTCGGCGGCGCAGGTATCGGCAGCGCCGTAGCTAACATCGGCGCTAAAAGCCTCACACTGGCTGGAAGCGCCATCCCGTCTTCGGTGCCGGGACTTGTGACTACTAACGCCGCGCTAGGCGCGGGCTCCACCGCTGGGCAGATGGCTGCTGCGGGGGCTGGTGCTGCTGGTGCTGCTGGTGCTGGTGCTGCTGGTGCTGCTGGTGCTGCTGGTGCTGCTGGTGCTGCT